>Ga0154314_126_pt1 | contig 5730 bp, 7 predicted proteins | sample RifGroA2_FD_105608 | JGI IMG/M metagenome (GOLD analysis project Ga0154314, IMG submission 105608) | Elusimicrobia bacterium GWA2_61_42 | reverse complement strand
CGTTCCAGCTGGAGGAAGTGGAGGCGCGTGTCGGAACCCACCTGGAACTGCGCCGTCAGAAACTCCGGCTGCAGGAGAACTATGACAAGCTGCATAAACTTGAAAAACTGCGTGACTCTCTTGTGCACATGATAGTGCACGACCTTCGCTCCCCGCTGATGGTAATAATCAGTTATCTTGAATTTATAAAAAAGGATAAGAACAATGTTCTTTCACTAGAATCGGTCAGCGACATCGCGTCCGCCGCGCAAGCGTCCAATAAAATGATACAGATAGTCAGCGATGTGCTGGATACGAGCAAAATTGAAGAGGGGCAGATGAAATTAAAGCCGGCGGAATGCGAGCTGGGCCGCCTTCTGGAGGAGGGCGTCTCGGGGCTGAAGTCGCTTATAGGAGGCCGCGAGGTCCGCTTTACTCCTCCGAAAAGTCCTATAACCGTCATAGCGGACAGAGAGATCATTTCCAGGGTTGTCCAAAACCTGCTGGCCAACGCCATAAAGTTCACACCCGAAAGCGGCCTTATCCGCCTGGGCGTCGAACCCGCCGGAGACCTGGTACGCGTGAGCGTGGAGGACAACGGGCCGGGGATCGCGCCCCAGTATCAGGGCAGGATCTTTGAGAAGTTCGGGCAGGTGGAGCTCCGCGCCGGCCGACAGAGAAGTTCTACGGGCCTCGGCCTTACCTTCTGCAAACTTGCGGTAGAGGCCCACGGCGGGCGCATCGGAGTAAGCAGCGAAGAGGGGAAGGGCAGCGCCTTCTGGTTCGAACTGCCGGTCAGCCCAAAAGAGTAATATAATAAATTCCATGGCCGAATTACTGATAATCGACGATGACGGGATAGTTCGCGACGCTCTTTCGGTTTTTCTTACGCGCGCCGGACACCGGGTATTGGTCGCAGCCGACGGCGCCAACGGAGTGCTGGCCTTCAGGAATAATATGCCGGACCTGGTGGTGCTTGACCGGGACCTGCCGGTAATGAGAGGGTCCAGGGTGTTTGAGAGCATTCGGAAGCTCTCGGACAAGACGCCGATAATAATGCTCAGCGGCCACGACGACCCGGAAGAGGTCGACTCTTATCTCCGCCGCGGCGCGGCGGCGTTCCTTTCTAAAAGCGGCGGTCTTTCTCCGGTGCTTGAAATGATAGCCCGCCTGCTGGACGCGCAAAGTAAAAGGGATTTTACCGGGTTAAACACGGAGAAGCCGGCGGAGGGCCCAGACGCCGCGACGGCGCCCGGCCTGGTACTTTTCGCCGACGACGACCCCGAGGTCCGCGCGGTCCTGCGCCGGCTTCTGTCTTCGCTTGCCTGTGAACCGCTGGAGGCCGAGGACGGCGCGGCGGCGATAGAACTCGCCCGCGCGCGCAGGCCCGCTATCGTGCTGCTTGATATTTCCATGCCGAAAAGAACCGGCGTCGAGGTGCTTAAGGAGTTAGCGCCTGAAATGCCGGGGACGGGTTTTATGATGATCAGCGGCAACGACGACGAAGAAGAGGCCCGCGACTGCCTGCGGTTCGGCGCCTTCGACTATGCCACCAAACCGATAAACCTCGCCGCCCTGGGAGAGATAATAAATGCCCGCCTGTCCCTGCAAAAGCCGTAAGACCCGGCGGCGGGGCTTCCGGGTCGGCCCCGGACTTTAAATCAATTTTTGTATAATTTATCTATGAACGGACATTTGCTTATTTACGTTGCGGTCGTCATAGCAGCAGCCCTGCTGGTTAATATTTTCCGCAGCCGCGGCGACTGGCTGGAGGCTTCGCCGGCCGAAGGAAACCGCCTTAAAGAATTCGGCAAAAACATAAGACTGCGCGACCTCTTCCGGCTGGCCGCAATAATGGAAGAGGATGGGCGCGATTTTTATCTAAAAATGGCGGAGAAAGCCCTTGACAAGAAAACAAGAGAACTCTGCCAAAGGCTGGCCGGAGAGGAGACGGAACATATGCAGTTGTTCCTGAACCGTCTGAGCCATTGGAAGCCGCTGGCCGCCAGCATTATCACCTGGCCGTCTTTCCTGAAAAAGGCGAAGCAGGAAGGATTCCTAGAAGACGCCCCGGACGAAAACTCGTCCGAGGACCAGATGGCGGAGTATGCGATACAGCAGGAAATAAAGGCGGCCCGGTTTTACCAGATGTTCGAGACCGCTTTTCCCGAAGCCTGGAAGCGCGTGCACATCCAGCAGTTGGTGCTGCAGGAACGCTCGCACGAAGCGGAACTGCGGGCCGCCTACCCGCATCTCAGCCCGAAAAAAGAATAACCTCCCCCTACTGTCTTTAAGCCTCCAAGACACATCCCCAGACTCCGCTACTGCGCAATCGCAGCCGCGCAAATATATATCTCCGTAATTCCATCCGGACCGCGATGAGGTCGGCTTGACAAGTATGCCGTATATCTACTACGATATCCTACATATGGAAGATAACCTCGTTTTCAGGGAAGTGACTCTCGCCTTCTGGAAAGTGCATATTTTGCACCATGCCGCCAAAGAACCCGTCTACGGCCAGTGGATAATAAACGAACTGCGCCGGCACGGTTACGAGATAAAGACCGGCACGCTCTACCCGCTGCTGCGCCGCATGGAGAAGAACGGCTGGCTGGCCGCCGAGAAGGACCCGGACCGCGCCCCGCGCGGCCGCGTTAATTACCGGCTCACCAAAGTCGGCCGCGTGGTCCTCTCCTATCTGCGTAAAAAAGTGCGGGAACTTCACAAAGAAGTCGTTTGACGCACAACTTTCCCATGCCACAGCCCGAACTGAGCAGAGCCGGTTGTTCATCGTGCACGCTGTACCTGGTCAGGCTCTGTTACGGGCGGGCCTTCTGGTTCCCGCTTTTCAGGGAGCCGCTGGTCCTCGGAATGAAATTGCTCGGCCGTCTGCACGGCATAGCCTATGCGGCCGTAGAAGGCCCGAATAAGGATTGCAAAGGCTGCCTGCGGCATTTGAAGAACCGCTTGAAAGAATGTTCCCCGGTGTTCGTCTTTCTTAACGGCCTGGCGAACCCGGTCTTTAACCGCCTGCGGGATCCGCTGCCGGACAAAGAGGAGAAACGCATAGCTAAAGATTTCGCTTCCGGGAACTGTATGACGCCTTTCAAGGAAGGCCCGTCGGCAGTGCACGAAACCCGAAAAGGATCGCCGCAATGAATACGCTGCTGGAAACATTTTCAACTTCGCTGCGCCTGGGCCTGACTGCTTTTGGCGGCCCGATAGCGCACCTGGGCTATTTTGAGCGAACCTATGTGAAAGAGAAAGCCTGGCTTACACATGAAGAGTATTCCCACCTGGTCGCTCTCTGCCAGCTTATGCCCGGGCCGGCCAGCAGTCAGATAAACTTCCTTATCGGCATGAAGCGGGGCGGCTGGGCGGGCGCAATTTCTTCGTGGGTCGGTTTCACGCTGCCTTCGGCTCTGCTGCTCTACGCTTTCGCCGTACTGGCCCCTAAAACGCACGGGCCGCTGCTGGGGGCCGCGCTGCATGGGTTAAAACTGGTAGCCGTGGCCATCGTGGCGCAGGCGGTTTGGGGTATGGCCGCCCGGTTCTGTCCAGACCGCGCCAGGACAGGTATTGCTTTGGCCGGGCTGGCCCTGCTGCTGCTTTTTGGAGGAGCCTTCACTCAAATAGCGGTCATAGTTCTGGGCGCTGCCGCCGGGCTATGGCTGTGTCGCGGCGTCACACAAGCCTCCGGGAGCCAGTCATCGACTATCACTGCAAAAACGGTGTGGCTCGCTTTCGCCGCTTTTTTCATATTCCTGACAGGCCTTCCCGTTTTGGCTGCGGTAGCTCCGGGAGGGGTGGCCTCCATGGCAGACATCGCCTATCGCGCCGGTGCGCTTGTTTTCGGCGGGGGACACGTGGTTCTCCCGCTGCTGCGTGACGCCATGGTGCCGACCGGAATGCTGAGTGACGATACTTTCCTGGCAGGTTATGGCGTGGCCCAGGCTGTGCCCGGCCCGCTGTTTACCCTTGCGGCTTACCTGGGCGCGGCGGCGGTGCCGGCAGGCGCTTCACCTTTGGTCTGGGGCGCGGTAGCGCTGGCAGCCATCTTTCTCCCCGGAATGCTTACGGCGGTCGCCGGGGTCCCGGTGTGGCGTTGGCTGGTCGGGCATCCCTCGGCGCAAGGAGCCCTGGCCGGGATAAACGCCTCCGTGGTGGGGATCCTGGGGGCGGCTCTTTACGATCCGGTGTGGAGAACGGCGGTCCTCGGCAAGACCGACGCGGTGATCGCCGTGACCGGGTTCTTCCTCCTCGAAAAGTGGAAAATCCCGCCTCTCCTGCTGGTTATTTTCTGCCTGGCGGCAGCGATAGCTTTAAGATCGTTATAGGCGGACCCCGGCCGATCCGGCTTAAGGAGCGTATGACCGATTACCTGCTTGCGTCTTTGTTTGGCGTCATCGAGGGCGTGACGGAATTTCTCCCCGTCAGCTCTACGGCCCACCTCCGTATCGCAAAGGCGCTGCCTTTTATCCGCATCCCGCTGGCCGACCCGTACTGGAAGATGTTCGACGTGGTGATCCAGCTCGGGGCCGTTCTCTGCCTGCCGCTCTACTTCCGCAAGCGAATAGCGGATTTATTTAAAACGTTCCCCGCAGCTCCGTTCACCATGAAGCGCGACACGCTGAATCACCCGGTGACGCTGGTGTGCATAGCTTTTTTCATGACCGCGCTCCCGGCGTTCCTGCTTAAGAAGGTGATCAGCCACAACCTGGAGAGCCCCCAGGTCATCGGCGCCGCGCTGCTGGCCGGCGGCATAGTCATGTGGCTGGTGGATACGCTGTTCGATAAGCCGCGGATCACGGAGTTGACCCGGATGAACTGGCTGCAGGCCGCGTGGATCGGGGCGGTGCAGATACTCGCAGCCGTGTTCCCGGGCACCAGCCGGTCCATGGCGACCATCGCCGCCGGACAAACCGCCGGCCTGTCCCGCTGCGCGGCGCTGGAATTCTCCTTCTTCGTGTCGATCCCCACCATGGCCGCGGCGACAGGTTACGATCTGCTGAAAACCTTAAGCTCCGGCCCCGGCCGGACCGCCCCGGACACGGCCGTCCTGACCCTTCACCAATGGGGCACGCTGGCCATCGGGTTTACCGTGTCGTTCTTCGTCGCGTGGGCGGTGGTCGCCTGGTTCATGGCCTGGGTCCGGCGGCGTGGTTTTGTGCCTTTCGCCGTCTACAGGATCCTTCTGGGCATGAGCATCCTGTTCTTCGGCGCCCGCTGATCCCTCCCCGGTTACACAAAATATGCCCGGAACGCCGTCCTCAACACGGAAAGGCCTTTTGCGCGCGCGGAAAAAGCTTGACTGGACAATTACCCGCTGGTATAATGTAGTTGCGAAATATCGCAATTAACCACAGAGAGGGCACCATGACAAAAACGCAAACCCGGCGGCTGATCTACACAATGCACGCGCAGGTCTGCTCCGTGCTCTCCAACGCCAAGCGCCTTGAGATCATCGACCGGCTGCGCTCCGGCGAAAAGACCGCCGGCGACCTGACAAGGGAAATGGAAATCCCCAAGCCCAATGTTTCGCAGCAGCTGACCATCCTGCGGGAAAAGGGGATCCTGGTATCGCGCCGCGAGGGCCAGCACATCTACTACCGCCTGTCTTTCCCAAAAATGCTCAAGGCTTATGATCTGTTAAGGCAGGTCCTCATCGAGCGCCTGCGGGAACAGGGGAACGTAGCGGCGCGGATAGGAGGAAAAATACATGCGTAAGCTCCGTGACTTTTCCCTGGTTCA
>Ga0154314_128_pt1 | contig 7361 bp, 4 predicted proteins | sample RifGroA2_FD_105608 | JGI IMG/M metagenome (GOLD analysis project Ga0154314, IMG submission 105608) | Elusimicrobia bacterium GWA2_61_42 | reverse complement strand
CCGCCGCGGCGTTATTCGGCTCCAGCTGCAGGAAGACGCGCCACTCGGCCCGGGCCGCGGCCAGGTCTCCCGTTTTCTCGTAAATGACGGCCAACCCGTACCGGGCGGCATTATCAGGGTAGTTCGCGGCCAGCACCGCTTTCAGGTCCCTGGCGGCCTCATCCAGCCGGCCGGCCTTGAAGAGCAGCTTGGCCCTCAGCGCCCGGGCCTTAAGGCTGGCCGGGTCCAGCGCCAGCAGCGCGTCGGCCTGCGCCAGCGCCCCCGGCGTTGCCGCCGGGGCGGCCAGCGCGCCGGAAAGCCTGGCATAGGCGTCGAGCCAGGCCAGGTCGGGATCTTTCTTTACGCCGAGCTGCCTCGACACGCCGGCGAGGTTCTCCACCAGCATCCTGTTTTCGGGCTCGGCCTTTACCCCGCGGGCGTAAGCGTCCCGGGCGGCCTTGAAATCCTTCTTCATCATCTGGAAATAACCCAGCGTGTTCCACATATTCCCGTCGTGAGAGAAGACCCTGACCGCTTCCGTGAAATCCAGCACGGCGGCGGGAGCGACGGCGGCCTTGTCCGCCGCGCCCAGGTAGACTTCGGCCAGGGCCTGCCAGGCGGTGTGGTTGAGGGGATTGATCAGGGTCGAAACCTGCAGGTGCCGGAGGGCCTCGGGCACGCGGCCCAGCCGCTTGAGCACGATGGCCAGGTTGAAATAGATCTCGTCGTAACCGGCGTTGGATTTAAGGGCTTCTCCGTACGCCCAGGCGCCCTTCTCCAGGTCCCCGGCCCGCACGTAGGCGTTGCCCAGCTCGTAGTTGCCGTTGACTTCCCGAGGGTGGGCCTGCCAGGCGGCCAGCAGGCGCTCGGACGCCGCGGGAACATTGCCGGCCCGCATGGCCTTGAACCCGTTGAAATAAAGGAATTCCCGCTTGAACTGCCGCTGCCAGAGCCAGCCGCCGGCCAGGCAGAGCGCCAGCAGGCACCAGGCGGCGGCCGCGCACGCGCGGGGGCTCTTCCAGGGCGCGCGCGGGGCGGTGCCGGAGGTTTTAAGCGCCAGCGCCCCGGCCACCCACCAGAAAGCCAGCGCCGGCACCGCGAAATGCAGCGAGACGTTGAGCAGGTTGTCGGCCAGCATGCCGGCTAGCCCGGCCGCCAGCGGCACCGCCGCGTAGCGGGCCTCAGGCCCGGCGGCGCGGTAAAAGCGCCAGAAGCCGTAAAAGAGCACCGCGAGGAACCACAGGTAAACGCCCAGCCCTATCAGGCCCGCCTGGGACCACTGCTCCAGCACCTCGTTATGCGCGTTATTGGCGTGCGTGCGCAGGTTGCGCATCACCGGGAAATTAAGGATCAGGCGGCCCTGGTAGAAAGGGTAAAAAAGTTCGAACTGGCCCCAGCCCTTGCCCAGCAGCGGGTTCTCCAGCCCCATTTGCCAGGCGCTGGTCCAGATCAGCAGGCGCTGGTGGAAAGAAGAATAGATCTTGCCGGAGTCGCCGGAAAGGCTTACCGCCGCGGGGGAGCTTACTCCGGAAGCCGCCTCCGAAACGCGCTCCAGCAGCCCGGAGCTGAAAGGCTTGAGGGAATCCGAAGGCCAGAACACCAGCAGCGCCAGCGCGGCCGCGAAGAACGGGTACAGGAATTTTTTATTGACCTTCAGCATCCCGCGGTGCGAGGCGAAGGCGAACAGGAAGGAAAAGGCGGCCGCCGCGCCTATCCACGACGAGCGCGTGAGGCTGCACATCAGCATCCCCTCGTAGGACAGGAAGACCAGCCCGTAATAAAGGCGCTTCACGCCCGTGTCCGCCTTCATCAGCAGCGAAGCCGCCAGCGGCAGGAACAGCACGACGTAGGAAGAGATGAAATTGGGATTGCCGAAAGTGGAGACCGAGCGGTTGCCGTAAGGGTTCACCAGCTTCGCCCAGATCAGTTCTATGTGGAAGTATTCCAGTATGCCGTAGAGGGCCGCTATCGCGCCGGCCGACATGGCCAGGTGCAGGATATCCTCCTGGCGCCCCCGGCGGATAAGCAGGTAGACGGCCGTAAAGCCGGCGGTCCAGACCAGCAGGCCGTAAGGATCCAGCAGCCGGGCCAGAAGGCCGTCCCCGCCCGGCGGCGTGCGCAGGAAAGGGAAAAGGAACCACAGCGCGCCCCAGCCCAGGATCAGCGCCAGCCATCTGCCGGCCGGCACCTCGGTGTCCTCGCCGGAAAAAGGCACGCTCAGGGCCAGGTAGAAAGCCGCCAGGCAGTTCACCAGGAAGAACATGCCGGCGCGCAGGCCCTCGGCGGCCATGGCCGGCCTGAAGAACTGCGCGTGCCCCAGCCAGGAGAAAGCGAAAGACGCCAGGTAGACCAGCGCCAGCGCTCCCAGCGGGCGCGACAGCGGCGTGGCGGGCAGCAGCCAGACCCGGCGCTTGAGCGAGCCGTAGAGAAAGAGGGCGGCCGCGCCCAGCAGGGCCGCGTTCAGCAGCGTTATCTGCAGGTAGTACGGGTTGCGGGTCAGGTTGGTGAAGAACAGGAGCGGGGAGACGAAAAAGGCCAGCGCCAGCAGCAAGGCCAGCAAGCGGCGGGGTACGGGCGGTTTGTTTTCCAAGTCTGGCATTTCCGCTTATCTTTTACCCGGCGCCAGCTGCGCCGCGGGAACCCTGCTCTGCACTACGCCCATATTGCGCCTCGCCTGGTCGAAATTAGGGTCCAGCGCCAGCGCGCTCTGGTAGCTCTCCAAAGCCGCGCGGTATTTCCCCATGGCGTACTGCACGTTGCCCAGGCTGGTATAAGCTTCGGGCGTGGCGTGCAGGTGACCCTTGACGTGGCACTTCCAGGCGTTCAGGTTGTTAAGGTATTCCCGCTCGGCGGAAGGGAAGTCGCGGCGCATGATATAGATCTGCGCCTTGCGGTAATAGTTGAGGGCGTAGACCGGGTCGAGATTCTCGTAAAGATTGAAACGCGCCAGGGCCATGTCCAGGTAGGGAGCGGCTTCGGCCTGCTTGCCGACGCGCATCAAATGCTCGTACATCTTCAGGTAAAGGGTGCCCACCTGGTGGTGCATCTGGACGTAATTCGGGGCGATGGAGCGCACTTTTTCATAGGCGGCCATGGCCCGCTCGAAGTCGTCGCGGGCTTCGCTGTTCTTGTCCCCCCACTCCGGGTGATAGCTCTTCTGCATGATGAACCGGTCGTTGAAGACGTTGCCCGTGAAATAATAGGGCATGATGAAATTCCTGTTCAGCGTGTTCACTTTCTGGTAGTAGCTGATGGCGTCCTCCCACTTGCCCTGCTTGGAGAAGAAGATGGCCATATTGTGGTAAACGTCGCCCTTGAACCAGCCCCAGAAATGGTAAAGCGGGAACAGCATGACCAGCACCACCACCGGCACGCCGGGAGACATGCCGCGCAGCAGCACCCCGCCGAAAGCGTAGACCGCTCCGAGCACGCAGGCCAGCATGAGGATCCACGCCAGGTACCACTGCAGGATCTCGCCGCTCGCCGCGTAGTTGCGCAGCGGTCCCTGCAAATCCGCGAACTCGCTGAAGATCAGGTAGGCCGTATAGAGCAGGGCGCACAGCGCCGCCGCGCGGGCGGCCCAGAGCGTCATGGAGAAAGCGGCGGAAGGGGCGGCTTCTTCCTGCTGGCGCCCCTCGTCCTTGTAATGCAGCTCCCAGAGGGCGTGGCCCCTGGCCAGGCTGATGATCACGCCGGGCAGGAGGCCCAGGTAAACCCCGGAAGAGACGAAGCGCATGCTGACGTCGGTGAAATTATGCGCCAGCATGCCGAGCAGCGCCGTCAGGTAGCCCAGCAGGTCGTACGCCACTGGCGGCGGCCTGGCCCCTTTCAGGTTCGCCGTCAGCACGTTAAGCGCGCGCAGGCCCACCACGGTGACGAAGATGATCATCCAGAGGTAGAGGCCGAACCCGATCAGGCCGTTGTCCATCCACTGCTCGAGGTGTTCCTGCTCGGCGTGGTCGGTTTCGGTGTTGTGTTTGCCCTCGATGTGGAAAATGGAAGGGCGCCGGTACGCCGGGTAGATGACCTTGAAACTGCCCACGCCCACCCCGGTGAGCGGGCGGGACTCCACCATCTCCCAGGTGGAAAGCCAGGTGCTGATGCGGAAGCTGTAGGAAAGCGGGTTGCCTATCTTGTAGACCACCCCGACGGCGCTTAGCGGCACGATCAGGGCCAGCAGCAGGAACTTCACGCGCCCGATCTTGAGCTTTTCCCGCATGAAGAAATACCCGTAGAACACCGCCAGCAGGAACGAAGAAATGGCGAAGCCCAGGTAGGCGCCCTTGGTCTCGGTGCAGTAAAGGCAGAACAGGTCCAGGAGAACGAGGGGCAGCAGGAAGATCGACTTCTTTTTAAGGTACTGCATCAGCGCTATGGGGAAGATGAGCACCAGGAAATTGCCGAAGAAGTTGGGGTTGCCGTAAGTGGAGAAGACCCGGCGGCCGAAAGCCCCGCGCCAGATGAAGGGATCCAGGCCCGGCCCCTGCTCTTTCGGCGGGAAAAAGTGGAAATCCAGGAACTGGACCAGGCCGTAAAGCACCGCTATGTAGGCGGTCACTATCAGCACCTTGGTCAGCCGGTCCACCGCCTCCGCCGTAAATTCCCTGATGACGATAAGGGTTACGGACATGTAGATGGTGTACCGCACGAAGTCGTCCACGCTGGGCCCCTTGTAGGGCGCGTTCAGGAACGAGATGACCACGTAGAGCAGGTAGGCGAAGAACGGGGCCAGGAAGATGAAGTCCTCCCGGCGGAAGGCGCGGCGGCCTTCCAGGACCAGCAGGGAAACCCACATGCCCAGCAGGCTGATGCCGCCCATCTGCAGCAGAGTGATCTTGACCTGGGCGGAATCGTAGGTGCGCAGGTAGAAAGTGTCGGAAATGAGCAGGTAAAGCAGCGGCACCCACCACCAGATGGCTTTGCGGGCGAAGCTCACGCCGGGAGCGAATTTAATGTCTTCGAATTCCAGAACAGGCGGGTTGTTTTTTTTTGCCATGGAAGGGAAGGTGAATAATGGTAGTCAGGAACCGCTGACCGCTGCCGAACCCCTGTATCCCGAGAAATCTTTAGCCGAGGATGGGACTTGAACCCACAACCTGTCGCTTACGAAGCGAATGCTCTACCAATTGAGCTACCTCGGCAACTGAATGTTAATTATATAGTAATTTTAATACTTATTCAAAGGTTTCCCGGTGAAAAACACGGCGCGCCGGAACGCGTCGCCCGGAAAAACCGGGCGGGCCGGCTGGCAGGAAGCGTGGCGAATTAGTTATTATTTACCTGAGATATGATGAATATTAGCACCGTACGCGCCGGAGTCCTGGTTTTTTATATTACGTCCGGGGCGGGCGCTTTCCTGGGCGGACGCGCCGGCGAAGCAGCCGAGCAGGCGGTGCTGCTGTGGATGGGACGCGGTATGGGGGCGTTAATAGGTTTCGGCCTGGTGCTGACGGGGCTGTCCGAACTTTCCCGCGAAGACATAAACGGGGAACTGCGCGGCCGCCCCGGCGAGCCGCTGTGGGCCGCGGTCAACAGGCTGCTGGCCTGGGCCAGCCCGCCGGCTGCCGGGTGGCATTTCTACCGCGGAGACATCTGGGACGGGCTGATGATGCTCTGTTACCCCGCCTGGCTGGTGCTGCTGCGGCTGGAGTCCCGCCGCCGGGACATAGAAGAAGGGAGCCGGCGCGTCCTCCTGCCCTGGCGCCTCCTGGTCTATTTCTCACTGGCTTCCTGCGCACTGTTCTTCTCCCTGACGATGGTCCTTCCCTACGGCGGACCCGCTTTCCTGTGGGACGGGGAGGCCTACCGCTTATACCCGCTGCTGGCCATGCTTTCCATCCCGGCCATTATCATCGGCGCCATCGGCTGCGGCGGAAAGCTCTAGCGCCCGCCGCGGTCAGCGGGGCTCGTCGTCGTTCTCTACGAAAGAATCGGGCTCCGCCTTGGGCGGGGTGGTCACGACCTTCCAGAAAAAGTACAGGGTCATAACGGTCACCGCTATCTCGGCCGACAGCATCATGGTCAAAGCGCTGTTGCTCATGGCGTCACCTTCTTTTTATCCGCGAAGTGTACCAGCGCCAGCAGGCCTAGGAACATCCCCAGCATCAGACCGCGGGCCAGGGCCACCTGGAAGGTTATGGGTTTCATTATGGTGGCCCAGATAGAGGGCAGGCTGCCGATGAAGACCACCAGCAGGATCACCGGCGTGACGTACTTGATAATGTACTTGAACACGATCGGCACCTTCATGTCGGCGCCGGCGTTGATCTCGGCCCAGCCCTTCTCCATGCCGAACACCCAGGCGAACAGTATCACCTCGGCCAGCGAGAACACCACCAGCGAGATGGTGCCGGCCCAGTAATCGAATTCTCCGAAGGCCTCCTGCGACAGCACGCAGGGGATGCCCAAGAACAGTACGGCTCCGCCGAAAGCCAGGGCCGCCCAGCGGCGGTCCCAGCCGAAGCGGTCCTCGAGAAAAGCCAGGCCGGGGGTGCCCATGGCCAGCGACGAGGTGATGCCCGCGAAGAACAGCAGGCCGAACCACATGATGCCGGCCGCGGCCGACAGGAACGGCCCCCACTGCGTGAACAGGTAGGGCAGGGTTTGGAAGCCCAGGCTCAGACCGCTGCCGGCGGCGGTCATCTGCGCCACTTTATCTATGCCCAGGTAGCCTACCGCTATCGGGATGATGATGGCCGAGCCCAGCACCACTTCCACGAATTCGTTCATCCAGCCGGCGCTCATGGCATTGAGGGCGATGTCGTCCTTAGGCTTAACATAGGAAGCGTAGCAGTGTATGCTGCCCATGCCCAGCGACAGGGTAAAGAAGATCTGCCCGGCCGCGCTCAGCCAGACCTTGGGTGACCAGATGGTGCTGAAGTCCGGCGTCCACAGGAAGTTCAGGCCCACCACCCCGCTGAAGGAGGCGCCATGTTCCCCAGCCGTCATGGTGACGCCGCGGATGGCCAGGATAATGCCGAAGAGCAGCAGCAGCGGCATGCCGATCTTGGAGGCCAGCTCCACGCCTTTCTGCAGTCCGCGCGAAAGAATAAAAGTGTTAATGCCCACGCAGAACACCCACATCAGTATAGGTTCGGCCGTCTCGAGATTGATATACGAGGTAAAGAAGCCGGCCACCTGTTCCGAGCTCATGCCCATGAAATGGCCCGCGGCGCTGTGCCAGGCCCAGGACATGGTCCACGCCTCTATATAGGTATAGTAGGCGCAGATGCCGAGGTTGGTAAACAGGCCCAGCACGCCCAGGTATTTCCAGACGGCGCGCTTGTCCAGGGTACCGAAGATGTAGGGGGTGCTGTGGTTGCCGGTCTTGCCGCCGAAGCGGCCGGTGGCCCATTCCACGTAGAGCATGGGCAGGCCCATCA
>Ga0154314_132_pt1 | contig 11697 bp, 10 predicted proteins | sample RifGroA2_FD_105608 | JGI IMG/M metagenome (GOLD analysis project Ga0154314, IMG submission 105608) | Elusimicrobia bacterium GWA2_61_42 | reverse complement strand
GGCTGCCTGGCATCAGCGATGATAGAACGCCAGCCGTAGACGCCTTTCGGAACTGGCTGGCCGGGCCAGATGCTCAATCCTCAGCGTTGCTAGAACGCGCCAGGAGGACGGCCTGATGGCTCCCCAAGCGACGAGTTGGAGCCACCTGGAGTTAGTACAGGTGGGGTGGGTACCAGCAAAGGGTGACGACCTTCTTGCCTCTCAAAGCGCCACTTCGGAGGGGGTAGGAGCTAGTCTTAGTCAGGATGGACCCTCAAAAGGTTGTCTAGAAACCCGCCCGGCCCTAGACGCAGAGTCAGTCCTGAAAGAAGCTCAAGGGCTTCTTGTAAAGCCGCGCGAACGCTTGAAGCTCCGCGAAGTCCACTCGCCGCTCTCCCTGTTCGCACTTCGATACAAAGGACTGGGGCTTTCCGAGCTTCTTAGAGACTTGGACTTGGGTAAGCTTGGAATCCTCCCGCGCCTGTTTCAGCTTGCGGAGAAACCGTTGGTAATCCCGATTGTGAACACTCGACATCGCTTATCCTTGAAGGACAAGCAATGCTATTATTCTGTTTCAGAATAACCCAAAATAGGTTATTGCCTATATGCGCCCAAGTTCTGAAGGAGGAATCGGCCATGTTCTGCGCCAACTGTGGCAGTCCCGCCAGGAACGGGGCTCAATTCTGCGACCGCTGTGGAAAGGAATTACTCCGGCCCACTGAACCGCCAAGCCCTAAGCCGCCAGCTTACCACGATGTCGTACTCTGGCGCTCTGGCGAAGGCAGTTTCTTCTCCCGCCTAACGCGCGAAGGCATTTGCCTCTTCCTTGGACTATTTGTACTCGGGGCGCTCTGGATTTACGCTCTAAACTACGAGTCACCCAGCAATCGCGCCCTGACAGCCAAACGCGAAACCGTCCAACGAGACTGGAGCGCCTACCTTGAGCGCGGGCAAACGCAACTCAAGAAGCGCGATTATCGCGGGGCACAGACCACCTTCAATGAAATGTTGGACGCCAAGCCCAACGACTCCGAAGTCAGGAAACTGCTGGGGGACGCCGATGTCGGCGTGAAGAAGCTGGAGACCGCTGAGGCGAAAAATCGACAGCAAGAAGCCAAGGTCGTATCCGCCAAGAAGGTGCAGATAAAAGAGCTGGTCGAGCAGTTCGTCGCCTCACTCCCGAGCCTCGAAGGGCGCCAGGAGCTTATCACGGCGGGCGCGACCAACTACGGCGTAAGAACCTGCCACGATGCCACGCACTCGCACAGAATCAGTTGGCTGAACAAGGCCAAGACCAAGGCAAAGGTCTCGGTCACCCGCCACTGTAGATACCCCGTTGAGTTCGGCCAGCTAAGCATGATTACGACCACGAAAGACTATCGGGGAGGAACCTTCAACTGCGAAGAAGCTCCCGATGGCACTTGGCGCTTTGTTCAGTGATGGCCGTATTATGCCCACGGTATTTGGTAAAATTGACATCTCGCTCAGCTCCTCCGGCCTTTTCATTAGGCCCGAAGTAGATGACTAAGCGTCCTGAGCTGGCGAGAATGAAAATGGCCCGACTCAAGGATTCATTGTTGGCATCAAACGGAAGCGCGACCAAGGTCTCCAACAACCACTACGAGACCCTGACGAAGTCCGACCTGATTCGCCTTCTGGAAAAGCGGGACGCTGACGAGATCGGCGGCATCCGGCTCCAATACGAGGGCCAGACTCCTCCCTGGCTCATCGTGCGCCAAGTCCGCCCACGACGCCAGAAGATTGAATCCAAGCTGTCGCTTGGGACAGAAGAGGCACAGTCGCGAAGCCAAATCATCGAAGGCGAGAACCTTCAAGCGATGGTCTCGCTCTACAAATATCGAGGACAAATCGACCTCATCCTAACTGACCCGCCGTATAACACGGGACTGGACTTCCGCTACAACGACAAGTGGGACGAGGACCCCAACGATCCTGACCTCGGCAAGCTTGTCCCCGAGGACGACGGGTCCCGGCACAGCAAATGGCTTCGCTTCATGACTCCGCGTCTGTGGATGATGAAGGAGATGTTGCGCCCAAACGGAGTCTTGGCAATCTGCATCGACTACCGAGAGCTTTTCCGCCTCGGCGTACTTCTGGACCAGATATTCGGTGAGAAGAACCGAATCGCAATCATCAACTGGCAGAAGACCTACTCGCCGAAGAATAACGTCGGCAAGCTAACCCATGTGTCGGCGTCAACTGAGTATGTCCTCGTTTATGCCAAGAACAACGAGCTTGCCAAGACGAATCTCCTGCCTCGCGCCAAGCGGACTGATGCCCGGTACTCGAAACCCATCGATGGTGACCCTCAGCCCTGGACATCAGGCGACTTAACGGGCCCTGGAGCCGCGACGCACCTTGGCCAAGTGTACGGAATTCAGTCACCTTTCAATGGCCAAATCTACTACCCAGCGGAAGGACGATGCTGGGCCGCTGAGCGAGCTCGCGTTCAAGCGATGCTTGAGGGTTGGGGGTGCAAGTACACCTCCAAGCAGTTGAATGACGGGAAGAAGCCAGCTCTTGTAGTTGCGGGCTCACTCACGGTCGCTCGAAAACGCGCCGAAGAAATCATGAAGCGCGGTACCTGGCCCGTAGGCTATTGGCTCGGGAACGGCAAGGGTGCCTTCCGCGTAAAGAAGTACCTGAAAGATGTTAAGAAGGGCATTGTTCCAATGACCTATTGGGCCGATGAAGACTATGATACCCCACTGGAACTTGGCGTTACGTCGTGGGACCACGAGCAATCTGGACATAGCCAGGCTGGGCTCAGCGAACTTAATGCCATCGTCGGCCGTGGCCATAACTTCGACACCGTCAAACCTCTCAAACTCTTCAAGAAGCTAACCCAGATTTGGTGCCCCGCCTCGGGCATTGTAATGGACCCGTTTGGCGGATCTGGAACCACCGCTCACGCGGTCCTGGCGCTGAACAAAGACGCGGGAGCCGACCGCCGATTCATCATCATCGAGCAAGGGCGACCTGACAGGGGCGACCCTTACGCGCGGAGTCTCACGCAAACGAGAGTCCTTCGCGCGATTACTGGAGAACGACCTCAAGCCAACGGCAAGGTTAAGGTCACTGCGCCTAAGCTCCCCGGGGGGTTCCGTTTCACACAGCTCAGCAAAGCTGTCGATGCGGATGCCGTACTGGCGCTTGAAAGGGAAGAGATGCTCGACCTCCTTCTCACGAGCCATTGGGACCAGGGAGACCGAGCCTCGGCTTATCTGAAACGCTTGCCCGCAACCACCAATAGCCTTCTCTTTGCCGTGAACAACCGTGGGAACGGGTACTTTCTCGTCTGGAACGGTCCCGGCAAGCCTTCCATCTTGGATCGCTCAATGTTCCGAACTGTGACCGAAGAAGCTAAGGCCGCGAACCTCAATCCTCCCTACCATGTCTATGCGCGTCTCAGCACATACTCGGGCCCGAACACCGAGTTCTATCAAATCCCCGACCGCATCCTAGACAAGCTCGGCTTCAACGAAGCGACGCAGCCGTTCAGAATCGACTGACCTCGCGATGAGCACTATCGAGCTGCTTAAGTTCCAATCGCGTGCATCGGACATCATCGCCCAACGCTTCATCGAGCTCTCACAAGATGAGCGTCGTCCTATGGAGTACAAGTCCTGGTCGGTTCCATTCTATCAAGCGCTTTCCGCGCTTACTGGAGCGGGGAAGACTCCCATTCTCGCTGATGCTGTCGCGCGGATTCGCGCGGCCGTTGCTCCCGAACCTATCGTTCTTTGGATTTCAAAAGCGAAGGCTGTAGTTGATCAGACCTTTTCCAACTTCGATGCTGGGGGAAAATACGCGCACCTCATAGACGGCTTTCTCGTTCGCTACCTGTCGGATGTTGGAGTGGACCTCATACAGGACGATGGGACGCCCCTGATTGCTCTTGCAACTGTGGGAACGTTCAATCGAACCGACCGTACTCTTCGGGTTCACCAAGCAGCCGAAGACAAGGCCAAAGAGCCGCTTTGGAACATCTTGAAGGAGCGCCTTGGTCGGTCTCGCGAACGGCGTCCACTGATTATCGTCTACGATGAGGGACACAACCTCTCGGACCAGCAGACCGAAATCCTCCTTGAGCTAGAGCCAGACGCAATTCTCGTCGCAAGCGCGACGATGCGAACACCTGAACGCCTTGCTCGACTCATCAATCGACTCAAGAACCACGGCTGGCCCGAAGAGAAACTAGTCACCTCCGTTCCCAGCAAAGAGGTTGTCCTAGCCGGTCTTGTTAAGCGCCAAATCATTCTGGGCGGGTATGCCACCGTCATGGAGACCGCGCTCGATGACCTCCTTGAGTTGATGGCTCAGACCACAGCCAAGGCCAAGAAACTCCGCGCTGGATTTGTGCCCAAAGCAATCTATGTCTGTCGCACGAATGTCTCTCAGATAGACGGCAGACCCGACAATCCGGCGCGTCCTTTCAGCGAGCGAAAGGCTCCGCCGATTCTAATTTGGCGCTACCTAGTTGAGCAGAAGGGTGTGAAGCCATCTGAGATCGCAGTCTATTGCGACCTGAAGTTCGATCGCAAGACTCATCCGCCACCCCGCGACTTCGTTCTGTTTGCCGGGGGCGAAGATGACTTCGCGGCCTTTCAAGAGCAGAACTACCGGCACATCATTTTCAACCTCGGTCTCCAGGAAGGCTGGGATGATCCCGAGTGCTGCTTCGCCTATATCGACAAGAGCATGGGTTCCAACCTCCAAGTCGAGCAAGTAATTGGCCGCGTCCTGCGCCAGCCGGGCATCCGCCACTATCCAGACCCAGACCTCAACTCAGCGAACTTCTTCATACGAGTTGATGAGAAGCAAGTCTTTCCTCAAATCATGGACACAGTTCAGCGCAGGCTCTCTGCCGACTGTCCAGAGGTCAAGCTAGACGGTTTTGTTGACAGCCGCGAGAGAGCCAGGAGCCGGCTCGACCCGAAGAAGAGTCTCACGGTGCCTGAGATTCACATTGATTCGAGCGAGGCAGTTGAGCCGCTTTATACAGTGATCCGCCAACTCACAGACTATACCGATGGTTCCAAAGCAAGCATTGTCGGCGAAGGCGAGATAGTCCGCTACATTCAGCCGGTCGGAAAGAGAGCTACGGGGCAAGTCGAACGCAGGCGCACAGCGCATTCTAATCAGGTAACCGCACGTTGGCTCATACGCAGAGAAATCCAATCGCTCTATCCAGAAGTGATAAAGACTATCGACTGGGCTGACCGCAAATTTGACGCGCGAATTGAAATGACGAGCCCTGCTGCAATTGCCTTCCGCGAAGCCGCAGAGAAGTTTGTAGACGCCTATCTTGAAAACAGCACCCTCGTGTTTGAGGAAGGCAATCCATACCAAGCCCCAATGGTTTTCGTCAACCCGAAGAAGCAAATCAACTTCAAGTACGCCTTGCACAAGGGATACAGCGACCTAAATCCACTGGAAGAGGCGTTCGCTCGCTCGCTGGATGAAGCGAAGCATCCATGGATGCGGAACCCCGTCAATGGCGGCTTCGCGATTCCTCTTCTCGACAAGAGCGATACGCGCAACTTCTTCCCTGACTTCTTGGCATGGAAGGACAAGACTGTTTTCGCCTTGGATACCAAAGGCGACTTATTGATCGACAAAGACGCTGGCCGCAAGCTCCTCGACATCCGCGATGAGAAGGGCGCTCGCCGCGTGATTGTCCGACTCATCAGCAAGGGTAAATGGCAGGACACCAAGACGCGCCGAAGCGACGTAGGGTACACCGTCTGGCACATCAAATCAGGACAAGTAAAGCCTCGCCATAGCGCCTCTGCCCAAGAAGCCGTTCAGACCTGCCTCAACGCCTCAATCTAGCGCCCTGGCCGCATACCGATATTCTTGAATTTCGATGATGCCTTGAGCCTAGCGACCGACGACAAACCGCCCGCCCACCTATCCGCCGCGCCCTGGCCCGACCCCGACCCCTGCGCCTAGCTGGCCCTCCGAACGCGCCTAGAGCCCTTGGAACGCGCCAGAATGGCCCTTTAGCCGCCTCTTGGCCCCGCCTAGCCCTTTCCAGCCACCCGAGCCCTCCAAAGCTGGCCCTTTGGACACTGGCGAATAATGCAGTCATCTGCTACACTATTTTAAATCAGATGAGCCCAAGAACCCCAAGCCCTTGGGGGCCTGGGGCCTAGATGGCCCAGACCCCGAGCCGAGAGAATGGCCGGGGTCCCACGGGTGAAGGAAGCGGCAAAACTCACCGCGTAGTCGCCTACCTCAGGGTCAGCACCGACCGCCAAGCCGAAGAAGGTCTCGGCCTCGACATCCAGCAAGACTACATCGCTGGCTACCTCCGCAAGCATCCCGATTTGAAGCTCGTTCGGGTGTTCCGCGATGGCGGCCATTCAGGCTCGACGCTCGACCGCCCAGCACTTCGGGACTTGATGCTCTTAGCGAAAGAGCAACCGTTCACAAAGGTGCTTGTCGCCAAAATGGACCGCTTAGCGCGAGACCTCTTTGTCCAGCTTTTCATTGAGAAGGAACTTCTGGTCCACGGGATCGAAGTCGTTTCTGTCACAGAAGGCTTCAACACCGCCTCGCCAACAGACATTGCTTTCCGACAGTTGCTCGGCGTTTTCGCTCAGCTCGAACGGAGCAAGATTACCGAGCGCCTTTTATCTGGCCGCCGAAAGAAGCTGGAGAACGGCGGCTACGCAGGTGGGCGACCGCCGACGGGATACAAGGTCAAGAATCACGAGTTGGTCGTGGATGAAGAGGGCGCATCCATCATACTCAGAATCAGGAAGCTCCGCATGGCCCGCATGAGCTTCGAGCGCATCGCCTCCCGCCTCAATGCCGAGGGCGTCAAGACGCGCAACGGGGCACGATGGTACGCCTCGGGCATTCACCGACTGCTCCGCAATCCCGTCTTGCGCGGAAAGGTGAAGTACGGAACGATCCGCGATGGCATCCATAAGCCAATCGAGTGAGCGCACAGGAGACACATGGAAACCCAAGAACGAGCCCGCCCAATGAACTGTCAGCACGACTGGAAGTATTACGATGGATGTCTCGGATACGAGAGCTTCGTCTGCCGCCTATGCGGCGTGGACATCAACGACTTGGACGCCGCGAAGAAGGACCAAGGCATCGCGCCGTTCGGGGAACTCATCCACTCATACTCGCGAGCGCAAGCCATTGAGGATGGCGTACTCGTGGACCTCTCCGCCCTCTCACGCGAGGCGGGTTTCAATATGCCGCTGGCCGTTACCTCTGGCGTGTGGGCCATCATCGCGCCCGAGCCGATGCCGTCGTGCCAAGACTGGCGCGGGCGAGCCTGGGACTTGCTGACGATTCTGAACCTGGCGATTCGCCGCGCCGCACCTGGAGCCGACCGTGTAGATTTCGCTCCGCTGTTTGTCCTCAAGACTGGGCGACCGCCTGAGCCCGTGCCCATGTGGGCTCACTGTGGTCCTGGCGACGACGGGGCCGCGCCCGTCATCACCATCATGCTCCCTGGCGAGGATTGACCATGAGCCTTCTGCGCCGCATCGCTACTGACCTCGGAGCGCGAAAGCTCCGACCCGCCCAGCTTGTCGTGGTCATCGGTGCGCCTGGGATCGGAAAGACCCGCTACGCCTTAAGCATCGCCGCGAGCCTGACGCTGACGAGCCGCCCGCTCCCTGTCCTGTTCTTCGCCCCTGGGACCGACAAACGCGCCCTCCTGCGCCGCCTGATAGCCGCCTGGAGACCCGCGAGACTGCCGCTTCCCACCGCCCGAGCGCAACGCCTACGCACCGCGCCGCTCTACTTCAACAACGCGCCGCGCCTCTGGCCGCTGGAGATATGGTCCCACGCGCGGCAACTCGATAGCCGCCTTCGCCGTCAGGGGGAACGCCTCGGCCTAATCCTGGTTGATGACCTGCACCGCATCGGAGGGCGCTCTTACGCGCACAAGGTCAGTGACTTCAAGATACTTGCCCGTGAGATGGGATTGCTCATCATCGTCCTGGCGCGACCGCATCCGTCCCTCGCCGCCGCCCTGAGACGAGAGCGCGTCGCCTCTACAACTCTGCCCGCGCGGGAGACTCCCCATGATTAGCTGGCCCACTCCCCGCTTGGAGTACCGACCTTTAAGCTCGTCCCAGTTCCAGGACATTGGCGGACAAGATACTTCCGCCTCGGTATCAACTTTTGATTGCCGGAGCAAAATCGAATTGATTCTCCGTCGTGGAATTGATTTTCGAGCGCTGATGAAGTACAATGCTTTTGTAGTTGACAGCACGGTCTTAGCGATAAGGTCCGTGTCTGTTGGAGGCGAAGAGCCAGCCGCAAATTCGCCGCCGCCAGACACGGGCCTTTTCATTTGCCCACTTGGGGTGACGAATACCAAACCGCTCCCCAAGCGGCGGGCTCGATTTTACGCCTCCTCTAGGGACGCTTGGGAACCTAGAGGAGGCGTTGTCTTTATGGCAATCGAAAGCCGGATTGAGTGGACTGGTGGAACTTGGAATCCCTGGCACGGATGTACCAAGGTTTCACCTGGATGCAAACGGTGTTATATGTATGCCGCCAAGCGGCGGTATGGCCAAGACCCCGCCGTGGTTGTCCGCAGCAAGACTCAGTTTCATGCTCCACTAAAATGGGCCGAGCCCAAGCTGATATTCACTTGCTCCTGGTCGGATTGGTTCCATAAAACCGCCGACCCTTGGCGCGATGAGGCGTGGGAGATAATTCGAGCGACTCCCCGGCACAGCTATCAGATACTGACCAAGCGCCCGGAACGAATTCTCAACCACCTTCCGTCCGCTTGGGGGAGCGGCTGGCCCAATGCCTGGATCGGCGCATCAGTCGAGACCAGCGACTACGCCCGACGCATTGACCTGCTCCGGGAGGTTCCTGCCCGCATCCGGTTCCTTTCACTTGAACCTCTGTTGGGACCCCTTCCGAACTTGAGCCTGGATGGCATCCATTGGGTCATTGTCGGTGGCGAATCAGGTCCAGGTTATCGCCCCTGCAACCCTAATTGGGTGCGCTCCATCCGCGACCAGTGCTTGGAAGCGGCGGTGCCCTTCTTCTTCAAGCAATGGGGTGGACGAACCTCGAAAGCGGGAGGCCGCGAGCTTGATGGGCGGACCTGGGATGGGATGCCAGCATGAACGCCATAGAGCAACTTCGCCAGAAGCATCTCAAGAGACTAGCGTGGGAACGCGAGCAGGAGCGAGAAGCGCAAGAGCAAGAAGCTGAGAGGTCTCGGGAGTTCGATGACCACGGGAGGATGCGCGTTCGTCCATATAACCCTGGCATGGAGAAGATTCGAGAAGGGTTGCCCAAATGGGACCCTCGGAGGCACTGGGATATAGATATTGGGAAGGGCTTTACGCCTATCTACCATGAGGTACTCGAACAACTTGCTCATGCCCACCTTACGGGGCCGGACTACGCGATTCTCCTGGTAGTGATCCGAAAGATACTGGGCTGGAGGGGCAAGTTCCAGGACCGCATCTCGATTACGCAATTCATGACGCACACCGGGCTTGATAAGAGAACGATTCAGGCGTCTTTGGACCGTCTTCGCCGTATCAATGTTCTATTGAAGCTCTCTGAGCCGACCGCTCGGACGGCCACAACCTGGGCCTTGAACAGACAGACTCGCAATTGGCCCGTGAGGCAAGCAAAACCGCCAAGCAAAAGCCCCGCCTCTGTCAGGTACATAAACGCCGCCCGCAGAGATGGCAAGATTGCACCTGTAGGGGTGAGGATTGTGCCCCGTACAATAGATAAAGAGCAATACAAACTGAAAGAAACGAAAGAAGGGAACCATTTTCAAACGGCAACGGCTCGTAGGTTCAAATTGAAGGTGATTAGGAAAGAAAGATGAGCCCGCGCTACGAGTATCCTCAACCGCGCCGAGCATTCGATAATGCCCGAGGGGCGGGGATTATGCGCCCGCTTAGAAGGCGGCCTCGATGATTCAATTAATCTTCGCTGGCCCGTGGGTCAAAGCCAGCGCCTTCACGGACTTGGCCGCGCTTTCGCTAGGCGATGTCATTGTCGCCCGGTACGGCCCCACAGTCGAGCACCAGATTGTCTGCCAGCGCATCGAGAGGCCGCTTGTCTACGATGCCGCCGAGGACCGCGCCTACTGGAGCGCGAAGCATGGACGAGAGCTATCCGAAGTCGAGCACCTTGAAATCCGCGCCAACCTGGTCGGCTTCATTCGTGCGCTCCTAGCTCCGGGGGCAAGACTCCAATGAAACCGTCAGCCCCGAAGCCAATCAACTCGGACGCAACCCTGCTTTGCCGCATCAGCTCCGATAAACAGGCCGAGGGATATAGCTTGGACTTTCAAGAGCGAAGTGGCCGAGCCTACGCTGCACAACGACACCTTAGCCTCACGAAAGTCTCCTCTGTTAAGGAGTCGGCCTTCAAAGACAAGCGTCCTGAGTTTGAGGTCTACCTGGAAAACGCCAAGCACGGGCCAGAGACCCACATCCTCATACCCAAGGTGGACCGGTCGCTCCGCAATATCCACGACCTCGCCGTCGTCATCGACTTCCCGAAGCTATACCCGCACAAGGTCCTCCACTTCTTCGATGACGGAATCGTCTACCAGAAGGGCTCCCCGGCCCATGTCGTCCTGCAATTGATGATGCTGGGCTCGGTGGCGGTGTGGTACTCCCACGACCTCGCGCAGAAGAGCAAGCGCGGCATGGAAGAGAAAGCCCGCCAAGGCGAATGGCCGAACCGCGCCCCCTACGGATATCTCAACGACAAAGCGACCAAGCGAATCGTCGTTGATAAGGTCATGGCTCCCTGGATCGTTCGCATCAAGCAACTCGCCATGATGGGGCGCTACTCCTGCGAGGCCATCGCCCAGATGACTTGGCGCGAAGGATGCCCTAAGCGCCTCTCAAAGAGCGCGGTGCATTACATCATCCGCAACCCGCTCTACTACGGATGGGTCCAATACCAGGACATCTACACGAAGGGGGTCCACGAACCGCTCATCACCAAGGAGCTTCATGACGCCGCCATCGCTGGCCTTGAGAGATACGACCGCCCCAAGTACAACAGCCACGACTTCTTGTTCAAGGGCATGATGCGGTGCGCCCGCTGTGGCTCCGCCATTATCTTTGAGCGCAAGAAAGGGGTCAATGTCTACGGGCACTGCACCCGACGGCGAGACCCCTGCAAGACCGATGCCCTCAACAAGATAAAGGTGACGAATATTCGCGAGGAAGAAATCGAGCACGAAATGGAACGCTTGCTATCGAGCCTCAGCCCTGGGCCGGAACTGACCGCGCGAATCTTGAGCTACTTGGAGGAGACCGCGCCTCATGCCGCGAAGGAGAATGTCCTGCAACTCTCCCTTGCCCAACAGAACATGGGCCGCATCAAGACCGCGAAAGAGAAAGCGCGTGACGCGATGTGCCGCAATGTCATCAGCGAAGCCGACTACACGAAACAGATTCGCGCCTACGATGAACAGCTTGTGGGCCTGGCAGAGCAAATCAAAAAGCTCGAAGAGCTTGCCCCTGCCAGCATCATCCCTTTGGCGAGAGCTACGCTAGAACTCTCGAATTGCTGTTGCGCTCAATACAAATTGATGAACGCGACGGAGAAGCGACAACTCCTTGATTCGGTGTGTCAGAACTTCCTGCTGGATGGGAAAAACATCATCCCTGAATGGCGAAAGCCATTCCAGCAAGTGGCTGAAATGGCTTCCTGTCC
>Ga0154314_112_pt1 | contig 105737 bp, 83 predicted proteins | sample RifGroA2_FD_105608 | JGI IMG/M metagenome (GOLD analysis project Ga0154314, IMG submission 105608) | Elusimicrobia bacterium GWA2_61_42 | reverse complement strand
GCACTGCTCCTTGCCGCGAGAAGGCGGTTCGCAGGGCTCCGGCACAAAGCGCCGTCGCACCTGCTCCCAAGGAGTCCCGCACTTATCAACACCTCTGTGCGCGGCCGGCCGGTACCCAACTGGGCCTTACAGGGCCGCTCCCGTCCGCCTTCGGCGGCCGTACAACGCAGAAAATTATTCCCCGCGCGCATAAATCTTCGCTGTTATAAGCTGCCGCCTACCTCCCTCTTTCTATTATATATAATTGCTACGTCTTGTATGTAGATGTATAATTAGCAAATTCCTAGACTTTCAGTAATGAAGAAACCAATTCTTATAAAGTTCGCTAAACGGGTTAGGGAAGAACGAAAGAAGCTAGAGTTATCCCAAGAAGAATTCGCCGCAAAAGCCGGGTTCCACCGGACCTATATAGGCATGATAGAACGGGCAGAACGGAACATAACACTCAGCAATATTGAGAAGCTTTCAAAAGCCTTGAAGGTCACGGTATCCATATTGCTTAAAGGCATATAGAACAATTCAGCGCAATCGCCCTTTATAAGCGGGAGCATTAACGAATGACACGGAAACTCAATGAATTCCTTCGCCTTATCACCTTAAGCATTATCGCGTATTTATTCTCTTACTTCACACCCTTACTGCTTGAGCTTCCTCATGCAAGAACGATTGCCAATTATCTTAACAATCTCGATCTCCGAATCTATGCAGCATTTATAATTCTCGAAGCAGTTGTTATCTGGCACTATTGGAAGCAGTTAGCACATTTAGCTAACCGGATTGCAAACACTTGTAGGCTAGATATTACCGTTTCCAACTCATTTGACGACATAACTTTTGTGCTTTTAGCGACGATATCCCTACTATACGACTTCAAAGCCCCCGGACTTTTTGCGAATGCACTTTTACTACCCAACATTTTCGGCGCATTACTTTTCTACATTTACAGATTCACTCTCTGTCGGGCTACTGTCGCACCAGAAGTTTCCAGAAAAGGTTCTGAGTCTAAAGATGAGCCTATAGACTCTGAGGATAAAGACTTATTGGGGCGAGGCAGTTTTGTGGATAAGTTATACAGTTTAATCACCAGCCTCCCGTTCCCAGATCCGTATATCATTGGCTTAAACGGCGGTTGGGGAGACGGGAAGACATCAATTATTAATTTATTAAAGAAGCGATTTGAAGGAAATAGTGAGGCCATCGTCGTAGACTTCGACCCCTGGTATTTCCGGGACGAGGAAGAAATTATTAAGTCGTTTTTTCATGCATTTGAGTCCACTGTTTCTGATAAATATTGGATGGGGAACCTGCGATCACTGTTTACCAACTACTTAAAAGTTACGGGGTTCTCAGGCCTAGGAATGCGTATTGATTTTTCCAGAGATTCGCTAAAGCATGTTCAAGATGGCATCCAAGATGCGATCAATCAATTAAAAAAAGATGTAATCATCTTTATTGATGATATTGACCGGCTAGAAGCCAAAGAAATGCTTGTTGTTTTCAAACTTGTAAGGTTAATGGCCAAATTTCAACGCCTTAGGTTCGTACTGATTTTTGACGCCAAACGTGTTTCCACAGTTTTAGCAGAGAGGTATAAGGATTTTGTCCCAGAATATCTTGAAAAGATTATTCAATTACCTGTGCAAGTGCCACTTGTAGAGCAGAAATGCCTAGACAATTTCTTTGACAGTAGCATTTCCGCACTTTTTTCTCGCCTGGGGATAACAGAAGAGACTGAAAAAGAGTTTTACTCGGAATTCCCACTAATTTACCAAATGCACATGAAGCGCACTCTAGCGAACATAAGACAAATCAAACGCTACATAAACTCCCTAAACTTCACATTGCCTATGATTCGTGAAGAAGTTTCTATTCTAGATTTCCTTCTCCTGGATTTCTTACGCGTATTTCATCCTGAGATTTATACCGATATCCAGCGAAACCCCCATATTTATCAACACTTCGAGTGGGGGGAGAATTCATTTCTTTACTATGGCGGAGGCTACAAACAAGACAGAAAAGCCATAATCAAAGCCCATATTGAAAAACTGCTAACCGACAGACAAGACAGCGACGGGATTAAAGCCATTCTCGAAAAGATGTTTTTTGATGTGCAATATGCATTCTATGGTGTAATGACAGCATCATTTTCTCCTGCATCGTATAGATCCGCAAAAAGGATTTCACATCCCGACTGTTTCTACAAGTATTTTGCTTTGCAAGTTGCGACTTCTGATCTCTCAGACAACCAGATTGAAGAAGTCATTTTGTCTTGGAACAATGCCTCCCCCGACAGCCGATTAACAGTAATCGCTAAAACATTTGAGTTCTATCGTGGCAAGAATCTGCAATCACAGTTGATAGACAAACTGCATGACTTCAAGGCATCTCTCAAGCTTGATACGACCACTGCGCTAATCGAGTATATTCACAAAAATGCAAGAGATTTTTCAGCTAGGCGCGATGGGACAATCAATCTCTCAGACCACACAAAGATTTCATTCCTGATGCTTGGGTTCATCAACAACCTGGAAGATGTCTCAGGCATCCTCGAGAAAGTAATGCAAGACACGCCAGACATGTCTCTTTTGGTTGCGATTGTTTTAAGCTGCAAAGAAGAGCGTGGTGGAGATTGGCACAAGATATACAAAGCAGCAGACATTGAGAAATTAAAGTCAATCGCAGCTAAGCGATTAAAAGAATATTTTGTTGATGGGAATAAGAATGTCTTTGAAGAATATCCATACGGTTGGGAGCTAATTCTTTACCAGTGGGGGACATACTGGGGCAAGGCCACACACGAACAACGCAGAATAGTAAGCGATTATGTTTTAGGTATCGTGAAGAATTCCCCCAAACTATTTGTAGAGTTTATTAAGGCACAGCCCAAAAAAAGAACAGCCCCGCCAGGAGAGCTGAGATTTAGTGTTGAGGAATTCTCAGCAATATATCATTTTGAGGTTTTTCTCGCCCTTGCAAGGAGCATGTTCAAGACAGCAAAGCTGTCTGATTCCGAAAAAGATATTCTAACAGCGTTTATCCGGTCTTATCCGTAAGCATGCTATTGTTTTCTTAGGCAGGCTAGGCCAAGGGATGGGGTTACTCGGAATACTCGACCGCTTCCGCAGCTAATAGTGGTTTCTTTTGAAAAGTAAATTGAATATGTGGCCGCAAGACCCCATCAGTCAGCAAACAGCATTTCTTGTACTTCATACCTGACTCGCACGGGCACTTCTCATTACGTCCCACAAACGAGTACCGAGAGTGCGGATGTCTCCGTTTTGTAACCTCATGACTCCAGCCGTCAAACGGCTCCGCTAAGCGGGATATTAAGTATTGGACAACAGAATAATTGTATTGGTCCTTCCGCTCCTTAGTCGCCGGATCAGAGAGAAACACAACAGAATATTTTTGAGAAGGATTTGCAACTATTGCAGTCCCCAGAACTTCGATATCGGAGACTTCTCGATGACATATCTTACCCTTATACACGCCACCGACACGATGACCACAAGGATTCCGTATAGAAATATTTTTTTCGCAAATTGAACATCGCTTGGTACGGATCAGAAATTCTGGGCTGATAAAATACTTATAAGGGAACAAAGACTGCAACCGCGGCACCGTTGCGCAGATAAATCTCAACTCAAAGCACCCCGCATATTTCGGATAATTTGTTAAAAGCCATGAGAGAGTGTTCTCAGCCTTTTCAAGAACGCACCAAGCTTCATAATACTCCCCGGTCTTCATCTGCGCAAACGCTTTCAAATAACACTCTTGAATTGTAAGTATCTGTTCATGGCAGCACAACTCCTCCGCTGCGTCATCCTCCCCATCCAGGACTGCTCTCTCTTTTAATGCGGCAAGCGCAGACGATATTTCAGGAGATTTGCGTATACTATAATTTATGCGCACCTCACCCAAAAGAGTTTTAACATCATCAAAGGTCATTTCTTTTCCAAACTGGGCTTATCGCTGTGAATCTTAGGGTTTAATTGCGCCCCGATTGTTTTCCGGAAAGCTGATGCAGGCCCCTCATAAGACATCATCTTTGCTTTGCCATCAGTCTCTACGACCGTCATATTAAATTTAACTGTCGGCTCTTCAGCCTTATCGGACCAAATCTTCTTCTTTATATACTCTCCGATGAGATCTGCTGCAACAGGGGCAACAATTGCAGTAACCACAATTCCGCCAAGCACTATCAGATCATGGTGCAATGCAATAATTTTGAACTGCGAATCATCAATACATATATCTGGCACAAGGCCTTCCCTTGCATTACTGCGCAGAAAATCGAGAAAGTCTTCTGTAGAGTTGGGGAAGTATGGCCCATCCTTACCGCGGAAGTTTTCAGAAGGGATTACAAGAAGAGTCGACTTTTCAAGTTCCTTCCGAAGCTCCCCACCGATATACGGACGATTAAGCCAATACGAGAAGTTCTCACTAGTTTCAGAAACAGAAAACTCGACACTATCTTTACGCACATGATCCATAAAGTCACTCCTATCAGACTACTTTTGCCTAGTGCCTTTGCAGAATGGGTACTTTGAGCACCCATAAAACCTACCAAATCGCCCACGTCGCAATATCATTCTCGCCCCGCATTTTGGGCAGACTCTATCCGTTGCCGAGCCCAATTTTCCAATCTTGAGCTTTGGGGGAAACTTTTCACGCTTTGCAGCCGGAGCACTCTTGCATTGCTTACAGAACCGCCCATAGCCCCGGATTAGCGTCGGATCGGCAAAATCCTGGATACTTCTTAATTCTTTACATTTGGGGCATTCTTTCATGTCCCCGTTTTGCAGGCTTTCTATTGTGTGATGTAAGTTGGCAATAAAGTTATTTTCATTGCTACCATGCTTAACAATATCTGTAATGCGTTGATTCAACGTGGCTATGGGATCTTTTCCGGAATTAAATCTATTTATGCGGAGAAACCGATACCCGTAGCTTTCAAGCACCTTTTCCCTATACACATCGGATTCCGAATAGTACTCAGCGTAGTTTGCGCTATTTATACCTTCGGCATCTTTAAAATGCTCTGCGAATCCATCGTACTCGATAATTATTTTATGGTCGCGGCCACTTTCCGCTTTGTAAATCAGCAGGAAATCAACCTTATAGTCCGGGTGATGGTAGGTTATATCTAGCTGTCTAAGGTACTTCCCCAACTCAAATTGCGGCATGAATTGTATACGTGACCGATTCTCTTTCCAAAACGCCGTCTGATAGAACCAATTCATGGCAACCGGCTCCATTTTGGATTTTGGATCGGTTTCATTTGGGGAGCACTCTTTCTTTGCATCATTCAACACATTCACATAATGACGTATAGCTTCGCCAATTGAGCCGGTAAACTTTTCTGGTGGTTTACTTAAAACGAAATGCATGCACTCTTTTGCACGACTTAATCCGACATTCAGTCGCTGTGCCTTGATCTGCCCATCTTCTTCCATATTCACTTCAGAAAGATTCTTAATAAATACGCCCCAAAGATGATCATCGACTTCCGTTGCCACCATAGAATAAAACACAATGTCGCGCTCTTCGCCCTGACATGTGTCGAAAGTCATTATCTTTAGCCCTAGCGCATCATAGAAGTAATCTTTCTCCGGAAGTCGATGTATGGTTTCAACAATCAACTTCTGCTGATTCGTATGGGGGGTAATAATACCAACACTGATCTTTTGTCCCGAATCCTTAATCTTTTTCAATTCTGCGATGATGTACTCAACCTCAAGAGCATTACTATTCGGAGACATCTCCAACTTGCCATCGTGAGGGAGTACACTAATCTTAATCACTTCATCAATACTTTTGCCTCGGATTTTCATGACCTGTAGACTATCCTGGTAGAAGTATTTGTTTGAATAGGAAATTATTTCCTTATATCCTCTGAAGTGCTTTAAAAGCTGAGTTTCGTAATTGCGGATATACTCGAAGAACTCAAGAACAGATGTCTTAATATTAAATTTTTCCAGTTTAACAGCTTTAGCAGGCTCATCTGAAACATTTGAGACAAAGCAATCTCTCAAGGCGTTCAAATACTCCCGGTTTGTATCGGATCTGGCCAAAGCCGATTTAATATTGCTGAACTGCTTTTTATCTCCAAGTATTAAGACCTGTTTTGCCCGCAACAGCGCGGGGAATGCCTGGGCGATACTAACCTGAGAAGCCTCATCAATTATAACCAAATCAAAAATTGCCGGCTCAAGGGGAATATATTCCGCATAATCACGGATTCCGGCCAGTATGCAAGGGAATGCCTGCTTCAATTTTGAGAACTCTTCCCGCGGGAACTGCCTTTTTGTTCGGATAATCTCCCGAAGTGTCGCAGCCGTTGCCTTGTTATTCTGCTGAAACTCGACCAATCGCCCATCCAAGAGATGGGTCATCTGGACTGTAGCCATATCCTCAATTTGCTTCTTCTGAGTAGAGTAATTGGTCTGAGGAATGGCATCGAACCTGTCCACGACTTCTTGTTTTAAAGCAATATAACGAATCAATTTATCAAAAGCCAAATCCGACATAGAAACCAATGGAGTGTCGAAATAGGTCTTAAAAGATGATTTAAGAATGCCCAGCTTACTAAACGATAACGGATACTTTTCCGCAGTTTCCTTTATAAAAGAGACTCCCTCGGCAAGTGAGGCAAAACTTGACAAGACTTCATGCAAGTCCGTATTCCGCAGTACTGCGCACACAAATTTAAGGTAGTCGTACGACAGAGTATGCGATTCCAGCAACTCATGGCGCTGCCTGGTTGCATAATCGAACACACGGATAAGAGTTTTTAAATCGTCAAGACATTCATGCGGGGGAACAGTAAAAGGATAAGAAAGATGCTTCTGCAATTCCTCTTCCAAGCCCCTTATTTTTTCTTTTTTGAATAGATATCCAAAAAGCCAGTTTTTCTCTTTTTCACAGGCTGCGACGAAGCTAACTAGTACTTCCAGGTTGGAATCAGAAAAGCTATCACACTTAAGTATCCCCAGCAATCGATCACCATATGTATTACGGATGCCCGTTACAATTGAATCCAACTGACGCAACATAGTGAGGAACTTCTGAAATTTTTGCGGGTGCTCGTAATCATGAGGGTTAAACGAGAGCAGCTTAAAGAACCTGGCATCAACCCGATCTTCCGGACCATCAATGAACAGCTTTTGCTTTAACAAAATAGCCCACTTCCTCAAATCCTCAAGATCTTGGGTTGACTCAGGGGTGCCTACAAGTTCAGCAATCTCTAGCGGTGCAGGGGTTGCGAGATATCCCGCCTCAAGCATGGTCAACTCTGCAATTTCCTTAATCTCCACTTCCTGATAGGCAAGAACCTCCGCCTCCAAATCCTCTTTCAGAGAATTCTTCAACTTTTCGATATTATCCTCTAACGTGTCATATTCCTTTTTAACTGCCTGATAATGCGTTTTAATATTCTGCATCGAGGAAGTAGCAAGTATCTGACTATAAGTGCTGCCGGTCTTCCCTAGGCGCAATAAAGGGTTCTGAAAGTTCTTATCGTGACGGACCTTGTTCATGGTGTCCGTAATTTTATCTTCAACTACGTCCAGGGCCTCTTTCTTGTCTGAGAGGATTAGCACTGACTCATTTTTTAGTATGCAATCAAAGGCAATTGCCGTAATGGTGTGGCTCTTACCGGTACCAGGAGGACCCTCGACAACAAGGTATTTGCAGCCTTTCTTCTTAGTTGCTGCTAGGATTTGAAGCTGCTCACTGTTCAGTGGGATGGGGCTTCCAAATACCAATCTATCGGAGGTTCCAGAATTATCCCATTCATCCTCAACCTCAGGATTAATAGGCATGGGATTTGTATTTATGAAATCATCAACAAGCTGGTTAAATGCCTTTGCGAGTTCACTATCACCAGCGGCGAGCAACCGCAGAATCTCCTCGTAGTCATTGACCAGCGCTTCATCCGACTTATCAAAAAGTGCGAGATAGCATGAATTGGAAACCCTAACCGTAAAACTGCGCGCAACTTGAGGTTCTGGGGAAGTTACCGCAACAGTTTTATCCAACTCGAAGAAATTACATATTTCACCAAGTATCTGATTGGCGTGGAGGGGGAAAGTCTGCTGATGCTGCGCCAGATATACAATACGCTCCGATATCGCTTTAATATTGCCCTTCTTCCCAGTTTCCTTGTTGTATTCTTGGGTAATATACTCGATAGCTTTTTTATTTATGTACACCTGAGAATCAAACTCTACCGTAAGTGAGTCTGTTCCTTTGCCTATAGAAACAGGGATGTAGAAAATTGGATATTTGGCCGAATTAAAAGTGATGTCGCAGAAATAGAGATAAATCTCTTGCTTATCTAAAATACTCTTGTTTCGTTCCAACTCGGAAATCTCAAAGAAGATATCGCCGACCTGAAGGCTTTTAAAAAATGATATGACGGTCTCTTTTACTTCTGCATGATCGAAGACCATCCTTAACTGTTTGGGGCAATCGAACTTTTCTTTAGCGATAATATAGCGAATCGCCTCCGAGATTTTCTTTTCCACCATGGAACAAAGAATAGCGGTGAGCTCTTCCTCCATCAGATAAATATGATTCTCGTCCCCGATGTTGAGATTCTGCAAAGGCTTTTCGATTTCAGTAATAAAGGGCAGAACCAGATTTTTCTTTAGAATGTCATAGGCAGCATCACGTGAGGCTGTCACCGCCTTATCGGATTCTTTACTGTATAGAGTTGCCGCCTTCTCTATTTCTCCAGAAATGGTCACAAGCAATTCAGTGATTTGCTTCGACGTAATCTTTTCGACCTGCAATTTTACCAGATCAAATAAATTAGCCGGGATTGTGGTTCGATACACTCCCTTGGGGATGTTCGATAGCCCCTGCTTAAAGCCAACATTGATTGTCTTATTTACGATAGCTGAAAAAGAAGGATACTTTTGTAGGTTTAGGCCAGTAAGAAGATTTGCGTTGTTTCGGAATTGGACTGAGCGCTTTGGATTGCGGCGTTTATGGAAATCTGTTTCCAGAAAGTCCATGAAATACTTGGCAACCTCCCGAACGAATGCGGTGTTGCCAGCACTTTCTTCTGCTTTACTTTTATCCAAGCTTTTCATCATTAGCTCTCTATATTGTGCACTGCAAGATTGAAATCCAAACCCTTCTAAAAATTATACTAACTAATGCCCTTTGGACTCTGAAATACCGCTATATTTATTGCAATCTATATTTAAATCATAGCAGACGACCCCGACAACGTAGTGTCGCGATGAAAAAGACTATTTTGCTGTTTTTCTCGGTTCCGGGTGGGTCATTCAGCTGTATCATGAATGGGTGGGGACAATCATAAGATCCCCGGGCCAGGGCGGGGGCGACGGCCATTACGGGGCCAGGCGCTACCGCCCTGGCCCGTTCCTTATGTCCGTCTCGGCCTCTGCCGGTGGCGGCGATAATTAACAGGAAAGACCGCCGCGGCGGCCGCAGCAGCGGACGCCGGGGCGGTGTTTTAATAAACAACTGCTGCCACCGGAATGTCAGTTAAGATAGAAATCAGGAACAGGCCCGCGCCGCGAGTGGCAGCAGCCACTGGCGAGCGCGGGCAGAAACTGTTTTGATATGGGTTCAATTCAGTTGCAGTGCGCGCGGGGAATAATTTTCTGCGTTGTACGGCCGCCGCAGGCGGACGGGAGCGGCCGGGTAAGGCCCTGTTGGGGGCCGGCCGGCCGCGCACAGGAGGTGTTGATAAGTGCGGGACTCCTTGGGAGCAGGTGCGACGGCGCTTTGTGCCGGAGCCCTGCGAACCGCCTTCTCGCGGCAAGGAGCAGTGCGGGGCCGCGCTGCGTGGCCACGCCTGCGACGACATCTCGCGGATAAGATCCGCCTACCGCAGATCATAAGGAATTCATAATGTTTCCTCGGGATGTTGCGCAAAGTAGGTTATCACTGAGGCCTGGAAGGCACCCCAAATTTCAAGTTAACAAATTTGGCATTACAATAGCTCCTTAACCGAGGGGTTTTTCTTTTTCCCGGCCCAGGCGCCTCCGCGGTGGTCCCACCGGCTATATATAAGGAAGGGGGAAAGAATTTGAAAATAGTTGTTGACAGGGTTTTGGCTTTTATGGTAAAAAATGAATACTGAACCATTATTCACTATTGTTCCGGTGAGGGACGCGGGGTGGGGAAGGTTCGGAATATAACTAAAATTGCGGTCTCCCGGTTGCGCGGCGGTTCGGCGGGCGGCGGGGGAAAATTCAAGGAGAACTAAAATGACCAAGAGAAACGCTGTTATAACCGGAGCGGCCAGGGGACTCGGGCGCGCGGGCGCGGAGAGGTTCCTGAAGTCCGGTGAGTGGAAAGTGACGCTTTTTGACGTGAACGAGGAAATGCTCGTTACCGCCGCCCGTGAATTGGGCGAGAAATACGGCCCCGAGAACGTGAACTACTGCAAAGTGGACGTTACCTCCAAAGAGTCCGTGGATAACGCCATGACCCAGACCATCGAGAAGATGGGCGGCGTGGACACGCTGATCAATAACGCCGGCATCACCCGCGACGCCATGCTGCACAAGATGGAAGAGAGCGACTGGGACCTGGTCCTGGACGTCAACCTGAAAGGCGCCTTCCTCTGCACCAAAGCCGTGGCCGCCCACATGAAGGCCCGCAAGAGCGGCACCATCGTGAACACCTCCTCCGTGGTAGGCGTGTACGGCAACATGGGCCAGAGCAATTACGCGGCCTCCAAGTTCGGCATCATCGGCCTGACCAAGACCTGGGCCAAGGAAATGGGCCGCGACGGCATACGCGTCAACGCGGTAGCCCCCGGCTACACCATGACCGAGATGCTCGGCACCGTGCCGGAGAAGATCCTTACCGCGATCTCCGACAAGACCCCGCTTAAGCGCCTGGGCCAGCCGGAAGACATCGCCAACGCTTACTACTTCCTGTCCAACAACGAGTCGTCCTTCGTTACCGGTCAGGTCCTTTCCGTAGACGGCGGCCTGGTAATATAATGTCGGCGCCGGCCACTCCCAAGGGACTGCGCACCAGGGAACGCCTCATAGAGGCGTCCGGGGCGGTGTTCGCCCGCAAGGGCTGCGCCGCCTCGGGGGTGGCCGACATCTGCGCCGCCGCCGGCCTCGCCGTCGGCGGCTTTTACCGCTACTTCGCCTCCAAAGAGGAGATCGTTGCGGCGCTTACCCGCGAGCTGCGCGACGACCTGATACGGGCCGTGTCCGCGCTGCCGCAGCAGAAAACCGCCGAGGCGGAAGCTTTAGGCATAGCCCTGGCCTTTTTCGATCGCGCCGGGCGCCGCCTGGATTCGTTCAAGGCTATGCGCGAGGCCGAGGCCGGCAACGAAGCGCTGGCCAGGGATTTTTACGGGCCGCTGGCGGAAGTCTTCGCCGGCCGCCTTGGGCGTTTTACCACCGGCCCGCGCTCTTCGGCGCACGCCTGGGCGCTGCTGGGTTCGCTTTACTTCTACGCCGTTAAGTTCCTGGTGTGGGAGAAAGGCGCCGTGCCCGCGGCCGCCTCACAGGCCGCGGCGCGGCTGTGCGCCGGCGGCATCAGCCCCAAGGCTTTCCCCTGGTGGGAGCCGGCGCTGTCCGGGCCCACGCTGGCCAGGCCCGCGCCGGGAGATACCGGGGCCACCATGCTGGTGGCGGCCGAGGAAGTGTTCGGGCGCTGCGGCTATAACGGCGCGCGCGTTTCGGAGATAGCCAAAAAGGCCGGCTTCGCCGCCGGCACTTTCTACCTTTTCTTCGGTTCCAAGCAGGAGGCCCTGGAAAAGGTTGTAATGCGCATGCGCGACAGCCTGGTCAAGAAGGCCGCGGCCTACTCCGCGGGCTCCGGCAGCCGCGTGGAGACGGAGGCCCTGGCTTTCCGGGCGCTGTTCGACTTCATAAAAGAGCACCCGTACGGCTACCGCATCATGCGGGAGGCGGAATTCGCCGACCCCGCGCTGGCGGACGCCTATTACGGCTACATCCTGCGCAACTACGCCGCGCAGCTGAAGAAAGCCGCCAGGCCGGGGGAGTTCACCATCGACGACAACGAGCTGCTGGCGCTGGCGCTGATGGGCATGGGGCATATGCTGGGCATGAAGCGCGTGTTGTGGGGCGGGTTCCGCGGCATGAGCGAGAACGAACTGCTGAAAGCCGTTTTTGAGGGAATTAAATAACAGGGAATTAAATTAAAAGGTGAGGAGAATAACATGTTCAAGATCATAAGCACGGGGATGTACCTTCCCAAGAACCTGATGAGCAACGAGGCCTTCTATAAGAAATTCGGCGACGATCCTCTTAAGAAAGTGTTCGAGCGCATCGGCCACGGCGCCCGCTACTACGCCGACAAGGACGAGTCTTCCGCGACGCTGGCGATAAAGGCCGGCGAACAGGCCCTTAAGAATTCCGGCCTGAAGCCGGAAGCCATCGACCTGCTGATAATCTCCACCGACACCCCCTCGCAGCTGTCCCCGGCCACGGCCGCGGAAGTGCAGCATAAGCTGGGCATAAAGAGCGCCGGGGCCTTCGACATCAACTGCGCCTGCGCCGGCTTCGTCACCGCGGTGGACATGGCGTCCCGGTACCTTAACGGCAAGGACTACAAGCGCGCCATGGTCATAGGCACCTACGCCATGAGCAAGCACCTGGACCACGACGACGGCAACACCGCCATCCTTTTCGGCGACGGCGCCGGGGCTTTTATCATGGAATATTCACCTGACCAGGGCCTGAGCGCCTCTACCCTGAAGGCTGACGGTTCTTTCTGGGATTTCATGGGCATCTACGGCGGCGGCAGCGCCCTGCCGGTGGACGAGCAGGTGCTGCTGGACCGCACCCACAAGGTGAAGGTCCCCAAGAAATTCCCCGCCACGCTCAACAGCGAGGAATGGCCCCCGCTCATAGAGAAGACCCTGGCCAAGATCGGCCTGCAGCCGAAGGACGCCCAGGCTTACGTGTTCACGCAGATCCGCAAGCCTACCATCGTGGAAGTGATGGAGAAGTTCGGCCTGCCGATGGAGAAGACCCACACCATCATGGAAAAGTGGGGCTACACGGGTTCCGCCTGCGTGCCGATGGCCTTTCACGACATGGCCGAGCAGGGCAAGGTGAAGCGCGGCGACCGCGTGGTGCTGTGCGCCTCCGGCGGCGGCTACTCCATGGCCTGCATGACATTCATCTACTAAAAAAGCTCCCGGGTGCTGCGGCCCGAAAGGCCGCAGTACCCAGGGAACGCCTGGGCCCTTTGTCCCTTACCGGGTTTGTTCGTAATTAGTAGGATATCTTTACCGTGAATAAAATAATTTTTATCTTTATCTCTTTACTGCTTATGTCCTCAAAGACCGAAGCCGGCCAGCCCGGCGCTTTCGCCCAGCTTTCCGAGGCGGCCGCCGCCGCCGTTCCCGCGGTTCCCGTGCCGTCGCCCGACAGGGCGCGCCCCGCGGCGGGCCTTTCCCTGGTCCGCTCCATCAAATCCAAATATTGGGAGCGCATAGACTGCTACCGCGACTCCGCCCGGCCTTTCGTCCAGGAGCGCTACCTGGAAAAAACCCGCCACGAGAACCAGGAAGTGGTGCAGGGGTTCGGCTCCAAGTTCCCGGCCACCTCGGATTTCCTGCTGCATTACGGCCCCAAGTGGAACGTCAACAAGGGCAAGGTGATAGTGCTGGCCCACGGCGCCTCGGACAACGCTTCCCGCGCCTGGGCGGACCCTGACAGCCTGCAGGGCAATCCCGGCCAGCCCGGAGCGCTGCAGGCCCTGGAGGCCGCGGGTTTCAGGGTTTTCGCCGTCACTTTTCCGCACAAGCACGGCAACATCTTCTATGAAGCGCAGTACCTGGCCGACGCCATCGGGCTGATCAGGCAAGCCACGGGCGCGCAGAAAGTAACCCTGATAGGCCACAGCGCCGGCGGTTTGGCCGCGCGCGTCTACGTGTCGGACTACCGCCTTAACGGCGGCCGCTGGACCGCTTACGGCAACGACGTGGAGAACCTGGTGACGCTGGCCGCCCCGCACCGCGGCCAGGATTTCGCCTTCCGCCACCCGGAGTTCAACTACCATTTCATGAAAGACGACATGTCCGCCAACGGCCCCATGAGCTGGGACAAGGTGCTGGCTTACGGGACCTGGAAGGATACCCTGGAGTACAGCATCTACAGCGACAATTTCCCCATGCAGCAGCAGGTGCTCTTCAACTGGACCGGCACGTACCCCATGGCCGCCTCCTCGCCGGACGCCTATACCACGCTGCACGGCGGGCAGGGCTTCATGAGCCACTCGCTGGGCATAGACAACGCCATAATGAAGGGTGGCAATTTCATCAACAACTTCAGGTCTTACCCCGTGCCCGCCGATATCAGGGTGACCGTGGTGGCCGGCAACAACAACAAGATCGTCAACGTGCCCGCCACGGAGAAGGATGGGCCTTCCGACGGCCTGGTGTTCGTGGAAAGCGCCTCCCACACCGCCGACCTGGTCCACCCGGCCCGCAAAGAACCCATAAAAGTGCTGGTGGTCGGCGAGAACCACCTGACCATAACCTACAGCCCCGCGATGCTGAAGCTGATCCCGGCTTTGGTTAAATAGGCTCTCCCGTATAAAGTAAAAAGGCCCGGTCTCCCGGGCCTTTTTTATTGCTTAAGGCGCCTGTTAAGGTATGCGCAGGAAGGCTTTTACCGGCAGCAGGAAGGCGGTGAACATGCCCCGCGCGTCGGACAGCGCTATGGCCACGCCCATCAGCGACTCGCCGGCTATGATGCCGGAGCTGACGGGGATTATGTACTTCTCGGCGGTGGCTTTGGCTTTCTTCTCCAGGATCAGGGCTATCAGGCCGCCCAGGAACATGGAGAGGGCGTTCCAGAACGGGATCACCATGGCCAGGCCGATGCCCATGGCCGACGGGATATACTTGCGCTTCTTGGGGAAGGCCAGTTCCAGCAGGGGGATGATGATGCCGACAATGCCGCCCACCAGCATGCCCATGCGGGCGGCGGGGTGCAGCGAGTGGATGCCGTTGGACAGCAGCTTGGCCACGGCCGCCCAGACCTGCGCGGAAGGGGCCGGCCACTGGTCCGAGCCCAGGATGGCCGCGTCGGGCACCAGGATATAGAAGGCGGGCACCACTACCAGCGTGCCGGCGAAGATGCCGAAGAACTGCGCCAGGAACTGCTGGCGCGGGTTGGCGCCCAGCAGGTAGCCGCTCTTAAGGTCGGTAAGCAGGTCCGCCGTGGAACCGGCCGCGCCGGCCGTCACCGAGGCGGTCATCAGGTTGGTGGTCATGTTGGTGGGGGCCAGGGCGCCGAAGGTCAGCTGCGTTATCTTGCCCATCGCGCCGATGGGCGTGATGTCGGATTCGCCGGTGGCGCGCGCGGCCACTATGGCCAGGAAGAAGGTCATGATAACGGCCACCAGGCCCATCCACCAGCTGGTCTGGAAGGCGTAGTGCAGCACCATGATACAGCCCAGGCCCGAGAAGGCCGTGCCGGTGAGGAACCAGGAAGTGGGAACTTCTATGTGGGCCAGCGGGTCGGCCGCGGTGTCGGGGCGGGCGTGCAGGATGTTGCCGACGCCGCCGAAGGCGCGCATTACCGTTTTCCACTGCAGGCCGAAAGTGAACAGGCCCGAGGTGACCATGATGGAAGCCCCGGCCCAGGTGCTCCACTGCATTATGGCGCGGTAGCTCAGCTTGCTCATGTCTATGGCGCCCATGCCCGAGACCCAGGGAGCCAGGATGCCGTAGTTCACGGTGGCGCCCAGCAGCAGCGACCAGGCCATTTTCCAGCCGATGATGGCGCCGGCGGCTATCATCAGCGCGCTCATCTCGAAGGAGAAGGTCCATTTCTCGAGCGGGTAGCCCTTGATCTGGCCGTTGAAGGGCAGCATGCCGGGCAGGGAAAGTTTGGCGCTGAAAATATCCTTGATCTGGAAAGAGACGCCCTTGTCGCGCAGTATGGTTATGACCGCGCCGAAAAGGCCGGCCAGGCCCATGGCCTTGGCTTTGTCGGAGGCGTCCTGGCCTTTGGCGTGCAGGCTTTTCAGCGTTTCCGCGGCGGCTATGCCGCTGGGGAACTTAAGCTGCTCTATGTTGATCATCTGGCGCTTCATGGGGATGGCGATGAACACGCCCAGCATGGCCAGGAAGATGGTCCACACGGAGAGCACGGTCCAGGACATGTGCGAGCCGGTGATGATAAGGTAGGCCGAGATGGCCGACACCATGGTGCCGCCGGTGGAATAGCCGGCGGAAGAGGCGGTGGACTGCATGCAGTTGTTCTCGAGGATGGTCATGTCGGTCTTGAACATGAACGGCAGCAGGGTGCGCAGGGTTTTCCAGATGGTGAACGAGAGGATGCAGGCGGTGATGGCCACGCCCAGGCCCCAGCCGGTCTTAAGGCCGATGTAAAGGTTGGACAGCGACATGAAGCCGCCGAGGAAGGCGCCCATGATGACGGCGCGCCAGGTCAGCTGTTTCATGCTGTCGCCCTGGTAAACTTCCTTGTACCACTTCAGTTCCGCGTCTTCGGGAGCCATGCCGGCCACGTGGGGATTTTCCTTGGGCTCGTCGATCATCTCCACACCGTCTTCGCCGTGCATGTCTTCGAGCGGAAGGTCGTCGCGTTTTTCGTCGGTCATTTTAGGGTCCCCTGGGTTTTGGATTTACGTGGAAGACTTACGGGTAGTACAGGATTTGGTCACAGGTTCCGTGCTCGCCGTCGCTCGCCCGGCCCTGCGACCCCGGCTCCCGTCCTCAGCCTGGTGGCTTCGTCGGTCCGCCTTTCAAATCCTGGCGCAAGCCATAATTATGGCTTGCTTACCGCGAATTACAAAAAAATTTGCGCGGTACAGGATTTGAACCTGTGGCATCCTCTGTGTAAGAGAGGCGCTCTACCGCTGAGCTAACCGCGCGGTATGTTCTGGAGATATTCTACCAATTAGGGGCCATGATACAAAGCGGGACGCGTCACTTGCTATAATAAATCCATGGATAAGAACGACGCCGAACTGGTGGAAAAAGCCCAGGCGGGGGACACCGCCAGCTTCGAGGCGCTGGTAAAGAAATACCAGGACAAGATCTACGGCCTGGCCAATTACGTCTGCCTGGGCCTTAAGTCCGAGGCCGACGACGTGTACCAGGAAACTTTCATCTCGGCGTTCAAGAACATAAAAAAATTCAAGGGCAATTCCGGTTTCGGCACCTGGCTGTACCGCATCGCCGCCAACAATTGCTGGATGAAGTACCGCAAAAAGAAAAGCGAGAAGCTCGTAAGCCTGGAAGACGTGCGCGGCCTGGAGGACCTGACCCACGCCGACGAGATACGGAAGAAGGACCTTTCCGAAAGCGTCACCAAAGCCCTTTCCAGGCTTTCCGTGGATTTCCGCCTGGCCGTGACGCTGGCCGACATCCAGGGCCTCAGCATGGAGGAGGCCGCCAAAGTGCTTAAGATAACCGTGCCGGCCTTCAAGACCCGCCTGTTCAGGGCGCGGCAGATGCTGAAAAAAGAATTTAAGTGAGGCCGCAGCCCGCGGGCGCGGCAGAGCCGCCGGAAATAAAAAAGAGCCGCTAAAACGGCTCTTTTCTTTTTCCTGAACGCCTCTTACACGTTATAAGCGAGCAGGCCCAGCAGGATGAGCTGCGTGTCTATAAGGGTTTCGGCGGTTATGCGCTCGGGGATCTTGCTGAAGTAGAAGAAGATCATCAGGCCCAGGTAGTAGAGCATCCCCGTCAGCAGGGCCGCCGCCAGCTCCGGCTTCCAGCCGCTGCCTTTAAGGGTGAACAGTATGCCCGACAGAAGGATAAAGATGGAGGCCAGCGTGAAATAAGTCAGCTTCGGCCCCGCCGCCTTGTAGAAATTCTCCTTGCCCACTATCATATCGCTGTGCGCGTGGCTTACCCCGAACAGCACCGAGCGCGTAAAGACCAGCAGGAAAGCGAAGAAGACCGCCAGCTGGGTGGAATTGCTGAGCGCCCCGCCGTGCCACAGCCCGGGCGCGTAGGCGCACATGAAAGCCCAGCCCAGCGCCGTCAGAATGTCCTTGGAGGCGGGGAAATTCCCGAATTTTTCGAACCCCAGCGGCAGCTTGTAGGGATACAGCATGCCGATGAACCAGAAGAAGGCCGCCGTGAGGAAAACTTTCCAGCCCAGCGCGGCCGAGAGGAAAACGGCCAGCGCCCCGCAGATAAGCGCCGCAAAGCGCGAAGCGACCCTGTATTTCACGAACAGCAGCCTGCGCGCCTTATCGGGCGCGGCGGCGCCTTTTTCGGCGGCGCGGTTGGCCATGTGCAGGCTGAAAGCGAACAGTCCCGCCATCAGCAGGAATTTGCCGTCCACCGGCGCCCCTTCCAGCTTCATGCAGACGTAGGTCAGCGACGAGGCCGCCACGGCGGTATAGAGGGAGCCGGTCACTACCAGCTTCCAGGCGAAGGCGAGCCGCTCCAGCAGGGGGTTCTCCGCCCGGCCGGCCAGTTCGCGCGCTTTCTCCAGCACCTTTTCTATCATCCAGGTGGGGGTGGAAGCGCCCGCGGTTATAAAGATCCTGGCGGCGCCTTCGAACAGCCCGGCTTGCAGCTCGTCCTCTTTCTCTATGTGCACGGCTTTTTTAGCCAGCCGCTCGCAGATCTGGAAGATCCGGGTGGTGTTGGCCGAGTTCTTGCCGCCCACTACTATGACCAGGTCCGAGTCCTTCGAGAAATCCACCGTCTCTTTCTGGCGCTGGCGGGTGGGATTGCAGATGGTGTTGGAAACGGCGAGTTCGCCGGTAATTTTCCTGGCTTCTTCCGCCGCGGCCAGGAAGACTTCTCCTTCCTGGGTGGTCTGGGCCACGATATTGGCTTTGTCCAGCCGCGGCAGGGTTTTGACCCCTTCCGGCCCGTCCACCACGTGGCAGCGGCCTTCGGTATAGCCCATGAGGCCCAGCACCTCGGCGTGGTCCTTGTCGCCGACGATTATGGTGGTGTAGCCCTTGCGCGCGTGCTCGCGGATGTTCTCCTGCACGTGTTTGACCAGCGGGCAGGTGGCGTCCACCACTTCCAGGTCCAGCGCGCGCAGCGCGGCTTCCTCGCCGGGGGGGATGCCGTGCGCGCGGATGACGAGGATGGCGTTCTTTTTATCCCGGATCTCCGCCACGGAGGCGACGGCGCGGATGTTCTTTTCTTTGAGGGTCTCGATGACCTGCTTGTTGTGGATGAGCGGGCCGAGGGTGTAAATATTCTTCTGGCTGTGCTTGGCCAGTTCCAGCACTTTGTCGATGGCGTTCTTGACGCCGGGGCAGAACCCCGCGCTTTTGGCCACCGTGATCTGGATTTTTTCTCGCATCGCGGTAAATTCTATCATTTTCTAAATTGGTAGAATCTTTAGATGGAAGGTAAATTCAAACTGGTGGCCCCGTTCAAGCCGTCCGGCGACCAGCCGGCCGCGCTGGACGCGCTGTGCGCCGGCATAAAGGCCGGCAAGGCCAACCAGACTTTGCTGGGCGTCACCGGTTCCGGCAAGACCTTTACCGTGGCCGCCATGATAGAGCGCCTGCAGCGCCCGGCGCTGATCATCTCTCCCAATAAGCTGCTGGCCGCGCAGCTCTACTCCGAGTTCAAGACCTTCTTCCCGGAGAACGCGGTGGAGTACTTCGTTTCCTATTACGATTACTACCAGCCCGAGGCCTACATCCCCGCCACCGACACCTTTATCGAGAAGGACGCCTCGATCAACGACCATATCGACAAGCTGCGCCTGAAGGCGACCACTTCCATTCTAAGCAGGCCGGATACGCTGGTGGTGGCCTCGGTCTCCTGCATTTACGGCATAGGCTCGCCGCAGAACTTCGGGGAGCTGTGCCTGAACGTCAAGCAGGGGCAGAAAGCCGACAGGAAGGAATTGACCCGCTTCCTGGTGGGCATCCAGTACGAACGCAACGAACTGGCGTTCGAGCGCGGCACCTTCCGCCTGCGCGGCGCGAACCTCGATATTTACCCGGCCGACGCCGAGACCGCCTGGCGGATCCAGCTGGGCGACGTGGTTGAATCTATAAAGGAGATCAACCCGCTGACCGGTGACGCCGTCCGCGAAAAGAAAGAGATCTGGATCTACCCCGCTTCCCATTTCGTTTCCACGCCCGGAGAGGTGGCCGAGGCCGCCAATAACATAGAGGCGGAACTGGCCGGGCGCCTGGCGGTGCTGAAGGGGGAGGGCAAACTGCTGGAAGCCCAGCGCCTGGACCAGCGCGTGCGCTACGACCTGGAGATGCTGCGCCAGGCCGGCTACTGCAACGGCGTGGAGAACTATTCGCGGCACCTGACGGGCCGCGCGCCGGGCAGCCGCCCCGACTGCCTGTTTGATTACTTCAAAAAAGATTTCCTGTTGTTCATCGACGAATCCCACGTGACGGTGCCGCAGATCCGCGGCATGTACGCCGGCGACCGCTCGCGCAAGCAGACCCTGGTGGACTTCGGCTTCCGGCTGCCTTCGGCCCTGGACAACCGGCCTCTTAAATTCGACGAGTTCGAGGCCATCCGGCCTTCCACGGTTTTTGTGTCGGCGACCCCCGGCCCTTACGAGCTGGCCGCCTGCCCCAAGGCGGATATTGTAGAGCAGATCATCCGGCCTACGGGGCTGGTGGACCCGGAGATCCGGATCCTGCCGGTGACGGGGCAGATCAAGTCGCTGACGGCGGAGATAGAGAAGCGCGCCGCCAAACACGAGCGCACGCTGGTGCTGACGCTGACCAAGAAGACGGCGGAGGACCTGAGCGTCTACCTGGGCGAGAAAGGGCTGAAGGCGCGCTACATGCATTCCGACATGGATACGCTGGAGCGGATGGACGTGCTGGGGGCTTTCCGCAAAGGCGAGTTCGACGCGCTGGTGGGCATCAATCTGCTCCGGGAAGGCCTGGACATTCCCGAGGTCACGCTGGTGGCCATCCTGAACGCCGATAACGAGGGTTTTTTGCGCAGCGAAACCACGCTGATCCAGATCTCGGGCCGGGCGGCCAGGAACTTGTGCGGCGAGGTCATTCTTTTCGCCGATCGCATCACCGGTTCCATGGAAAGGGCCATGAGCGAGATGAAGCGCCGCCGCGTCAAGCAGACGGCCTACAACGTGAAGCACCATATCGAGCCCAGGACCATCATCCGGAAATTCGTGGAATACGAGGAACTGCGCACCCAGGCCAAGCGCGAGGGCCTGGCCGTGGCCGAGCCGCTGCCCACCGGAAGCATGTCCAAGTCCTCCATAAAGCTGATGGCCGCGGAAATAGAGAAGCGCATGAAGAGCGCCGCCGAGAACCTCAACTTCGAACTGGCCGTGGAACTGCGCGACCGCCTCTTCGAGATCCGCGAAATGGCCGGTCTAAAAGTAAAAGCCTCCCGCCCTAAAAAGAAATAGCGCTTATCCCATCGGCCTGCCCCCGTTCCCGGAATGCCCCGGTTTTGGGGTGGAAAATGGTAAAATTTAGGGGTGAGAGAATTCGACTCCATTATCAAGGCAGCCCTGAAGGAAGACATCGGGACCGGGGACGTTACAACCCGGTTCTTCGTGCCTTTGGGGCGGCGTTTCTACGGGGAAATGCGGGCCAAGGATAACGGCCTGGTCTGCGGGCTGGAAGTGGCCAAACGCGTCTTCCAACTGGCCGCCAAAGGCTCCAAGGTCAAGCTGGCCGTTAAAGAAGGCGCCCGCATCAAGAAAGGCGCCGTCCTGATGAAGATAGAAGGTCCCGCCTCCATCCTCACCGCCGAACGCACCGCCCTTAACTTCCTGCAGCATATGAGCGGCGTAGCCACCCGGGCCGCCCTCTTCGCCTCCGTCATCAAACATCCCCGCACCAGAATTTACGACACCCGCAAAACCCTGCCCGGGCTGCGCGCCATAGAGAAATACGCCGTAGCCTGCGGCGGCGGCCGCAACCACCGCCTGGGCCTTTACGATATGGCCATGATAAAGGATAACCACGTGGCCCTCGCCGGCGGCCTGCCGGCCAAACTGGCCGAACGCATGGCCGCCATGCGCCGCACCAAACCCGGCCTGAAGATAGAAATAGAGGCCCAGAGCCTCGCCCAGGTTAAAGCCTTTCTGCCTCTGGGGGCGGACGTGCTGATGCTGGACAACATGGATTTTGCAGCGATGAAGAAAGCCATCGCCCTGGCGCGGGCTTTCAAAGGCAGGCAGCCGGAGATCGAGATCTCCGGCGGTGTGGACCTGGCCAAGGCCGCGCATTATTCCAAACTGGGGCCTGACCGCATCTCGGTCGGCTCCATCACCAGCGGCGCCAGGCCGCTGGACATCTCTTTCGAGGTACAAACTAAATGAAAACCTGCCCCCATATCAATCTGGACCTGGACGCCCTGCCCGGCATCAGCAAAATAGTCTGCCTGGACGAAACCGAGTCCACCCAGGCCGTGGCCCGCGAGCTGGCCCTGGAAGGCACCGCCGAAAGGACTTTGGTGCTCAGCGAGGTGCAGACCGGCGGCCGCGGCCGCCTCGGCCGGGACTGGGAGTCCGGCCCCGGCGGGCTGTACATGACGCTGCTGCTCAAGCCCGAGACCGTCCTTAGATTCCTGCCCGACCTGAGCGTGCTCAGCGGGGAAGTGGTGGCCGAGACCATCACCGCCCTGTACGGCATCAAGACCCGCATAAAGAAACCCAACGACGTCTATGCTTACCACCCGCGCCGCCGCAAGTGGCTGAAGATCTCCGGCGTGCTTACCGAGTCCTCCTCCATCAACAAGGAAGCCAGCTGGCTGCTGCTGGGCGTGGGGGTGAACCTCAACAACGTTTTAAAACTGGGCACGGCGGTCAGCGTAAAAGCCATAACCGGCGCCGAGGTTTCCAGGGAAGAGTTTTTGCGCGAATTCTTCAAGGATTTCTGGCTGCGCTACTCCGCCTGGGAATACGCCAGCCAGGCCAAGAGTTCCTGAAAGCGGGCGCGGCCCTGCCGCCGCCCGGATCCCGCCGAAGTTCGTTCTCTTATTTATAAATGCAAAATATTTCTGACTGCAGCATTCGGGTTAAAGCTATCGCCCTGGCCGCCGGGGCGTCCGCCGCCGGCATAGCGCACGCCTCCGACCTGGCCGAGTTCAGGCGGTATTCCGAGGCGGTGACCATGGTCCCGTCCGGGCTGAGTTACCTCAGCCGGGACCCGCTTAAAAGAAAAAGCATTAAGAAATGGCACGCCGGCACGCGCTCGGTGCTGGTCTGCGCCTTCAGGTACTGGGCGCCGGGCCGCGACTACGCGGCCGAGCTGGCCGCGGCGGGGGACGCCGCGGCGTTCCTGACGGGCTCGGGGCGGGTGGCGTACCAGCCGGAACTGGCGGCCGCGCCTGGGGCGCAGCTCTCCCGCTACGCGCTTTGCCGCGACTACCACCTGACCGTCAAAGAGAAGCTGGCGGCCATGCTGGTGGAAATTCAAAAGGAGTTTCCCTGCGGCGACTCCAAGATCTTCTGTGATACTTCCCCGGTTATGGAGAAGGAATTGGGCCGCCTGGCGGGGCTGGGGTTCCGGGGCAAGAACACGCTGCTGCTGTCGCGCGAGCTGGGCAGCTATTTTTTCCTGGGCGGCATAGCGCTGGCCATGGACCTGAAACCCGACGCGCCGTCGGCCGACTCCTGCGGCGCCTGCGAATTGTGCGTTAAAGCCTGCCCCACGGGCGCTTTAAAGAACGGCAAGCTGGACGCCAGCCTGTGCGTTTCCTACTGGACCACCCAGGCCAGGATGAAGATCCCCGCCGAGATCGCCGAAAAAACCAAAGGCTTCGCCTACGGCTGCGACCTTTGCCAGGAAGCCTGCCCCCACAACCAAGCCCCCGGCCCCACCGCCCCGGGTTTCGAACAATTAAAATAGACTTAACTTTGAGTTAAGAACCGCGAGGAGCCCAGTCGGGGCCGACCGGGGAGGTACCCCTGCTCACCCGGACCGAGGAAACCCTTGCGTCGGTTTCCCCCCGCCTAGGGAATTTATGGCGGGGCCCCCTTTCCGCAACGGGTGCTCAGGGGTACCTCCCCGGCCGTCCCCTCCGGTTTAACACGCGCTGATTATGTTTTTTGGATTGTGACTAAAAGAAATTATTACTGCGTTCACTAAACCGGAGGGGGCGGACGGGGGGACCGGGTTAGCAAAACCCTGCCGGAGCCCGACGCTTGCGTAAGCGCGGAGGGCGAGGCGGGGAGTGGCGAGCACGGTGTGCGAGACCACGTTTTTGCGTTCCGGTCCCCCTGGCCGCCCCCGACTGGGCTTCCCGCGGCCCGTTCCCCAAAGCTAATGCTGGATAAATAAAAAACAGGAAAGCTTTTTAGGGCTTTCCTGTTTTTTGCACCGGAGGGGCGGGTTACGGTTTTTTGGCCAGGGCGTTCTTGACGGCTTCCATCAGGTCGTCGGTGTTGAAAGGCTTGGTGAGGAAGGCGGCGACCTGGGAGAAGCGCTGGAACATGGTGCGCGAGGGTTCGAGCGCCGAGAGCACCACGATGGGCATCTTGCTCAGTTCCGGGTCCTCGGAGATCTGGGAGGCCAGCGAGTAGCCGTCTATGCCGGGCAGCATCACGTCCAGCACCAGCAGGTCCGGCTTGTAGGAGCGCAGGGTATCCAGCACTTCGCGGCCGTTGTCGCAAACTTTTATCTGGTGGCCCAGCGTCTCAAGGGTATACTGCACCAGGCTCGAGATCTCGGGGTCGTCGTCGACTACTAATATTTTGTTGCCCATATGCCTATATTTAACACTTTCCCGGATTATTTGTAAAGCAGGTAGTTGGCGGCCGCCGCTTTGAAGGGCGCGTTGCTCTTTTCAAAAGCCTGCAGAATGACGGCCGGCTTGCCGCCGACCTGCAGCAGGTTGTAAAGGTCGCCGGAGCCGGTCATTTTGCGCATCTCTTCCGGCTTCATCGCGAAATCCTTGCGGTTGTACTTATGCAGCAGGTAGGCCGCGTGGGCGAAGACGTCCAGGGCGCGCACGGCGGCCTTGTCGGTGATCTGCACCGCTATGCCCTCGCAGGCTTTCCCTTCGTAAATATCCTTGTCCGGCGTAAGCCGTAGGGGGGAGAACTTCAGCCCTTTCAGCCCCGCCTTGTTCAATTTCTTCGCGATCTTATCCGCCTTCATCCACGGGGCGCCGAACCACAGGAAAGGCCGGTTTGTGCCGCGGCCGACCGAAACATTGGTCGCCTCGAAACAGCCCAGCCCCGGGTACAGCACCTCGGCGTCCACGTTCCTGATATTCGGCGATGGGTTGGTCCAGACCACGCCGGTAGCGTCGAAGAATTGGTCCCTAGTCCAGCCTTCCAGCTTAACCACCGTCAGGTCCAGCGGCAGGTTAAGGTTGGCCTTGTGGAAAAGCGCCATTTCGCCGGGCGTAAAGCCGTGCCGCGCCGGCACCGGGAAATAAGCCGTAAAAAAACTCAGGCCGGGATCCAGCACCGGGCCTTCCACCGCGCCGCCTATGGGGTTGGGCCGGTCCAGCACCATAAAAGGCAGGCCGGCTTTGGCGGATTCCTCCATGGCGTAGCCCATGGTGGTCAGGTAGGTGTAGAAGCGCGCGCCTATGTCCTGGATGTCGAAGACCAGCACGTCCAGGTCCTTGAGCATTTCGGGCGTCGGGCGCTGTTTGTTCTTGCCGTACAGGCTGTAGACCGGCGCGCCGGTGACCGGGTCCGTGGAACTGGCGATATAAACGCCGCCTTCCTCGGTGCCGCGGAAGCCGTGCTCGGGCGAGAAAATAGCGGCCAGCTTGAAATTGCCGGCGCGGTAAAAGGCGTCCACGGCGTTCACCCCGTTCAGGTCCACGGAGGTATGGTTGGTGATAAGGCCCACGCGCTTGCCGGCCAGCTGCTTGAAGCCGTCCCGCTCCAGTACGTCCAGCCCGGTCAGCGTCAACTGCGCCGCCGGCGCGGAAGTGGCCAGCGAAAGAAATAAAAACGCCGCTAATGCTTTAATTTTCATTGGTTTCCCTTGATCACCAGCAGGTACATCTGGCCGGGGTCCCAGAGTTTGAAGGCGAAGGTGGTGGCTTTCTTGCCGTTGCCGGCGAAGAAGTCCACCCGCCCCGGGCCCTTTATGGCGCCGCCGGTGTCCTGGCAGAAAACGAAGCGGCTGTCCGGCTTGCGGCCCGTCAGGACGCCGTCCGCGTTAACGTCGGGCATTTCCACTTTCATGAAAGCCAGGGTGCCCATGGGGACCAGGGCGTTGTCTATGGCCACGGAGCGCCAGCCGGTAAGCGGCAGGCCGTAGGTGCCGTTGGGGCCCACTTCGGGGTCCGCGGGCCGCTCCAGCTGGAAAAATACGTAGCGCTTGTTCATGCTCAGGATGGGCCGGACCTTGTCGGGGTGTTCGTCCAGGTACTGCTGGCCTTTTTCGGGGCTGATGCCTTCGCGGGGCAGCGCGTCGGACTCTATCATGGCCGTCAGCCAGCCTTTGAATTTATGGCTGTTGGTGGCGGCGAAGTTGGCTTTTACGGAGCTCCCGTCGGGCAAGGCCAGGCGGCCGGAGCCCTCGGTGTGCAGGTCCAGGATCTCGGAGCGGTTCTTGAACCAGGCCAGTTCAAGGCCTTTGCCGTCCAGCGCGCCCATGAAATCTATCTCCTCGCGGGTCAGGTAAGGCACCAGGGCGCCGTTCTTGAGGCGGCCGTTGAGCTTTTCGCCTTTGAACTTTTCGTTGAAGTCCTCCAGGTTTATGGAGATAAGGTCGTCCGGCTTGGCGTAGATGGGATACTTGTATTCCTCGGTGCGTTTCAGGCTGGCTTCTATGGTGGGTTCGTAGTAGGAACTGAACACCACGGTGCCGGTGGAGTCGCGGCCGGCCAGCTGGTAGATGTCGAAGCGCTCTTTTACCAGGCGGTCCAGGTCTTGCGCGGTGGGAGAGGACTGCAGGATCTTTATGAATTCCTCATTGGTGAAGGCCAGTTCTTTTGTCGTTATCTTCCTGCTGCCGAAGGTATAGGCCGGGGTGCCGCTCTTAAGGCCCTGGAAATAGGCGCGGTTGAGCAGGGCGGCTTTCATCAGGGGGGCCAGGTCGTCGGCGTCGGCCAGCAGCGGCTGATTTTCGGGCGCGGCCAGGAACATGGGCGCCGCCTCGGCGGGTTTTACCGCCGCGGCCGGGCAGGGGGGGCAGGCGGGGCAAAGGCCGGCGGCGCCGGTCTTCCTTTCGCCGGTAGTACAGCCGGCCAGGGCCAGCGCCGATATAATTAAAAAGGTTTTCTTCATAGTAGTCGTCTCCCAGGCTATACGGCGCCTTGCTTTTTCATAGGGGAAAAAAGGTACGGCGCAGTTCCAATTATCACAAAAATGGTTTATTGACACAAGCGGAGAATTTCTACTAGACTTTCCCCTATGAGGACAAAAAACCTTGCTTTCTTCCTTTTTCTGCTGCTGCCGGGGGTACTGCTGGCCGGTGAGGCCAAAATACTCTCGATGAGCGGCGCCGTGGAAGCCCGCCAGACCCGGGAGGGTCAGTGGGTTCCCGCTTCCGAGAGTATGGAGGTAGCCGAAGGCGGCGCTGTCCGCACCGGCGGCGACGGGGCCGCGGTGCTGCTGCTGCCGAACAAGGCCAAGGTGTGGATGAAGGAATCCTCCAGCCTGGAACTCGAGCAGCGCCAGACTTTGGCCAGCCGCCTGGCCCTGGTGTTCGGCCGCATAAAGGTGCGCGTGCCGCACCTGATGCGCAAAGAGAAATTCGAAGTCCGCACCCCGGCCGCCGTCTGCGCCGTGCGCGGCACCGAGTTCACCATGGCCACCACCGAAGAGGGCAAGATGGACCTGCAGGTGCTCTTCGGCGAGGTCAAACTTAAATTTTTCGTGCCGCCCGACAAAGGCCGGGCGGAGTTCTATATCCCCCAGGGACAGGGCCTGAGCCTCGAGGAAAAAGGGAAGGGCGCCAAGCCCGCCCTGCTTTCCCCCAAGGCCGAACGCGAAGCTCTTGAGAACTGGAACCCGGGCCTGAAGCCCGAGGAGCGCCAGAAAGAGCTGAAGCAGAAAGAGAACGACCGCGCGCAGATCAAGGAATTCGCCAAGGTCACCAATAACGCCGAGAAGACGGTAAAGACCTTTCTCAACGTGGTCAAGGAAAGCGACCTGGAAGCCGGCCGCACCCTGAACGACGTGCACGGCAATCTGGTGCGCGTGGACCAGCGCATGCTGCGCCCCGCCCCCGACGAAATACAGTTCTTCAACCTGGTCAAGCGGCCGGTGTATAACTATACCAAGGATTCCGGCGCCGCCGGGTTCGTTTATAACGGCGATCAGGGCATCGTCAACCGCCTGGATTACATGCAGATGACGATGAACTTCAACAAGGACCTGCCGCAGCGCATAGAAGAATGGCCGTCCTTCTTCGACGCCAACGATTTGAACCCGGAATGGGCTTCTTTCGTAATGGCCAACCGCACTGACGCCCACAGCATATTCTTTATAGCACAAGGCTACCGCTATGACGCGGCCCGTGACGAGCTAGTGAATAATACGCGGGTGATCGACCCGACAGATTCCAACGCCGGCGGTTATGCCGATAGGAACGTCATAATTACCGGACTGATAACTGACGACATTACAAATGAGATATCCGCTATAGACGGCCTTAACAGGATATCCAGGCTGCAGATTCAAGACAATGGGGCCGGAGGCGGGGCGCTTGAATATACCAACACCTCCGGCGCGGTAGATGTCGGCGGAGAGGGTGCCGGGAGCAATGTGCTCTGGGCCGTAAAAACAGAACTTGCCAATAGTTACGAAGCTAAAGAGCCGGAGACGGTCTCTAATCCCAGCCTTTGGCAGTACCAAGCCGACATGTACGATATCGGGAACGAAGACGGGGAATGGATCTGGTTAGCCAAAGAAAATTATGCGATAAGCAATGGCGGCCAGGTGAGGAACGTTAACGACTTTACCAATTCTTCATCGGACCCGTTCTCCCTTCTCAAAGATAATGCTTTTCAGAGCATTATGTATGTAAAAACAGGATCTGGCGCGAGTCCTATAGATATAGTAGACAGCATTACAGCTAAAGCAGACATACTGGATGATGACTATTTTGGCACACTAGGCGGCCCCAATATCGACCTGGTGTTCATACCGGACCTGATGGTAGCCGCGGTACAGCGCATGCTGCCCGCCATCACCAATCTTAAGGATTAAGGGATAAATAATGAAAAGGCTGACCTTCATCTTTTTGGCGCTTTTTATAGTAAAAAGCCCCGCCTTCGCCGCCATTGACTGGGAATCCAAGGGGATGCAGATGGCCGGCGAAATAATGGCTAACCCCGCCGGTTTCTTCTACGACTTCCAGCAGGACCTGGAAGCCACCACCCCGCTGCCTCCAGGCAAGCGCTTCGGCATACAGACGGGCCTGTTCCCCACCACCATCCCCATGACCTACACCAACGTGTCGGGCAAAGTGCGCCTGCACGGCGAGGGCCGCCTGGCCCCCGGGGTGCCCCAGCTGGACCTGATAGGCGGCTACTGGGACATGCTGGCGGCCAAGATGGCCACCAAGGATTCCGAGACCATCGATAAAGCCAAGTTCGGCGGCTATTACCTGGGCGCCATCATGAGCTCCTCGGTCAGCCCGCGCGTGCGCACCTTCTGGGGCTACAAGCGCAGCGTGCTGAAGGCCAAGCTGGACTTTAAACGGGACGACGCCGGCAACCTGCCGGAATTCCTGGGCACGGAGCTGAACAGCTTCGACACCGGCTTCAAGGACGACTTCTTCATCGCCGGCATAGAAACCCCCAAGGGCGTGAACAAGCTGTGGAGCATACAGCTGAACTACGGCCTGAAGACCCAGACCATCAGCTCCAAGGTGAGCTGGTACGGCAAGTACTTCGAGCTGGGCCTCAACATCTTCCCCGAAGGCGTGCTGGTAGTGCACCCCGTGTGGAACTTCCACCTGAACTTTTAAGGGAACTAAAACATGAAAAAGATAATCTTAAGCGCTGTATTAGCGGCGGGTCTGGCCGGGCGGCTGGGCGCGGCCTCGGCCGAGGATTCCAAGATCTTCACGCCTTTCTTCGACATGACGCTGACCGAAGCCGGCTACCTGCCCAGCGAAGGCAATATCTTCAGCGGCGGCAATATCAACACCTCGGTGGGCCTGCTGGCCAAGGCCAGCCAGAAAGACCACTTCTTCGGCCTGTATAACTTCAACTACGCCGGCCCGGGCTTCGCGCCGCAGGACTCCAAGCAGTTCACGGACCGCTCCATGACGCACGGCTTCAACATAGAGTACCGCCGCACCCTGGGCGAGAAGTTCCGCATCCGCCCCGGCGTCTCGCTGGCCACGGACTATTCCCGCACCGGCGCCAACGAAGCCTGGAAGAACGGCCTTTACAACATGACCTCTGCCGGCCTGCAGCTGGCCGGCGACTATACCTTCGACTTCGAGAAGAACGGCATAGTGTCGCTGACCTACATAGCCAAGACGGTGAAGTTCCCCAACTATACCGACCTGCTCAAAGAATTCGAGAACCCGGCCAACGTGGCCGGCGTCAACGGCGGCCTGCAGGACCAGTACCTGAAGCAGGTCAGCCTGCGGCCCAACTGGAATAACTTCTTCGGCGGGTTCACTTATACGCTGCAGGATTATAAAAACCAGAAAGTGGTGGCCAATACAGGCGTCTACGGCGGCACCAAGCAGAAAGACAAGACCACCGCGCTGGACTTCGGCTTTCACCAGAAGCTTTGGATCTTCGAACTGTTCCCCACGGTGGCCTACACCATGCACCGCTCCAACCAGAACTACATGCGCTACAAGTCGATGGGGGCCGTGGCCACCAACCTGAACGACGGCGCGTCCCCGGTCACCTTCGTGGCCAAGAACTACGACTACAACGAGCTGACCTTCAGCGTGCCGCTGGACCTGAACGTGACCAGCAAGTGGGCCATAGGCGGCGCCATAAACGTGATCAGCCGCAAATACACGGACCGCCCCAAGCGCGACGCGAACAACAATTACCTGTCGGCGAAGCAGAAGAACCTGATGACCACGCTGACGGGCTCCATCCGCAAGCGCATGAACGACGTGGCCATGGTGCGCCTGTTCTACTCGCTGGTGGTGGCCTCCTCCAACACCGAGTTCGAGCAGTACATGCCCTATAACTATACCGGCAACAGCTTCGGCATAGCCTACCAGCTGTCCTATTAAGGGCACAGCCTCCTGAGAAAGGCCCGGGCAGACACCCGGGCCTTTTTATTTATATAATTAAGGTTTGCCTCCCGCGGCGCGGGAGGACTCCAAATTTTCACTTTACCCCGGGGAGCTTAAATGTACCTTAAAGCTATAGAAATTTACGGTTTTAAATCCTTCGCCAACAAAGTCAAACTGCCGCTCAAACCCGGCATCACCTGCATCGTAGGCCCCAACGGCTGCGGCAAGTCCAACGTGGTGGACGCCGTAAAATGGTGCATAGGCGAAATGTCGTGGAAGTCGCTGCGCATGCCGTCCATGATGGACGTGATCTTCGCGGGCACCACCAAGCGCCAGGCGCTGAGCATGGGCGAAGTGGCCATGACCTTCGATAACGAGAGCCGCAAGCTCCCGCTGGATTTCAGCGAAGTCACCGTCACCCGCAAGATCTACCGCTCCGAAGAAAGCGAATATTTCATCAATAAAGTGCAGTGCCGCCTGCGCGACATCCGCGAGATGTTCCTGGACACCGGAATAGGCACCGACGGCTACGCCATCATCGACCAGGGCGAAGTGGAGCACGTGCTCTCCGCCACCGCCGAGCAGCGCCGCGAGCTGTTCGAGGAAGCCGCCGGCGTCTCCAAGTATAAGGCCAAGCGCGAAGAAGCCGGCCGCAAGCTGGAGAAGGTGGAGGCCGACCTGAACCGCCTGGCAGACTCCATGGTCCTCCTCAACGAGCAGATCAATAAGCTCGACAACGAGGCCAAGAAGGCCCGCCTGCAGGCCAAGTACCGCGAGGAGCTGACCGGCGCCGAGATTTCGCTGCTGCTCAAAGAGGGCGCCGCTTTCTCCGCCAAGAGCGCCGAGGCCGCCGCCCGCCTGGACCCCGTAAAGAAAGAGCTGGCCGAGATAGCCGTGGCCATCACCGGCCTGGAAGGCGAGTCCGCCGCGCTGAACCTCACCCTGGCGCAGAAGGCCGAGGAGCACCGCGTGCTCAAGGAAGCCGCCACGGTGGTAAAGATCGACAAGAACCAGGCCGAGGGCCGCATAGTTTCCGGCCAGGAGATCCTGGTGGAGATCAGCAGCCAGCGCGCCTCGCTGCAGTCCTCCGAGCGGCGCAACGCCGAGAACCTGGCCCGCACGGAGCCCCGCATGGCCGAGTTGAGCGCCAAGCTTTCCAGCGACGAAGGCGGCCTGCCCGCCCTGCAGGCGGAGCATGACGCCGCCGCCTCCGCCCTGGCCGGCGTGACCGAAGAGATGCGCGCCGCCGACGCGGCCGCCGAGGAGCTCGCCCGCGAGATGAACGCGGCCTACTCGCAGGAAGTGGAACTTTCCAACGCCATGGCCCGCGCCGGGTCCGATATCGGCCATTACCGCGAGGCCCGCACCGGCCTGGAGCGCGACATCGCCGACCTGAACGGCGCCGTCGCGGCCATAGAGGCCCGCATAAACGAACTGCGGGCCCGCTCCGTCTCCCTCGGCGCCGAACTGGCCGCCGAGAAGGAAAAAACCGCCGCCGCCGAAGCGCAGGCGCAGACCCTTTCCTCCCGCATAACCGAAATAGACGCCCGCCAGGCCGACCTGCGCGAAAAGAAAGCCTGGGACCAGAGCCGCCTGGAGGCCATCCTGTCCCAGGGCGAGCACGATACCTACTGGGTAGGCATCAACGGCGTGCTTAACTCCGGCGCGGCCGGCGTGAAAGGCACGCTGCGCCACCTGCTGTCCATCCGCAAGGAGGACCGCGTGGCCGTGGAGGACGCGCTGGGCCGCTACCTGGATTCCGTGGTCTGCGACACCGCCGCCTGCGCGCAGGAGGCCATAGATTACCTCAGGCATATCGGCAAAGGCCGCTGCCGGCTGCTCATCCTCGAGCGCGCGCCCGCTGTCCCCGCCGAGGCGGGCGCCTGGAACGCCCCCGGCGCGCAGCGCGTGATGGACAAGCTTTCCTGCGAGCCGCAGTACCTGCCGCTGGTGGCGGGCCTGCTGTCCGGCGTTTATTCCGCCGGCGGCTCCGTGCACGGGCCCTTCTGGGTGACCGGCGGCGTAGACGAAGTGGTCTCCAACGAGCCTTACTGGGAAGAGGAAGGCGAGCTGAAGGCCCAGATAAAGAAGCTGGACGAGGAGAACGCCGCCCTGGACGCCGAGAAGGCCGGCCTGCTGCCGCAGCTGGACGCCGCGCGCTCCGCCGCCTCCGCCGCGGAGGAAAAAGCCTCCTCGCTGAACATAGATTTCCACAAGAACGAGACCGAGGCCGCCGGCGCCGCCGACGACCTGCGCGTGAAGCGCGACAGCCTGGCGCTGGCGCAGGCCGACAGCGCGAAGAACGACGCCTCCATAAAGGACGCGGAAGCCTCCCTGGCCGGGCTGACCGGCAAACTAGCCGAGGCCCGCGCGGCCTCCGAGACCAAGAAAGCCGAACAGGCCGCCATGACCGGCAGGAAGGACGCTTTGCACCAGGACTTCGCCCACCGCAAGGAAGCCCTGGGCGCGGCCAAGGCCAACCTGGACAATTTCCGCCAGAACATAGAGGCGCTGAAAAGCGAGCTGGCCCGGGCCGAAGGCGACCTGGCCGCCCTGCACGAGGAGAAATCCCATTTCACCGAGCGCCGCGAAGAGCTGGCCGCGCGCGAGACCCGGCTGAACGAAGAGATAGCCGCCGCGCAGGCCCGCCGCGTGGAGCTGATGCACGACCTGGCCGAGAAGGAAATGATAGACCGCCAGATGGAAGACGAACTCAACGAGCTGCGCGGCAGCCTCTCCAGGATCAATTCCAACCTGTCCGACAGCCGCGCGCTGGCCACCGAGAACGAGAAGATCTGCTACCAGGTGGAGACCGAGATGGCCACCCTGGCCGCCCGCGCCGAGGAAACCGCCCGCCGCCTGGCCGACGAGTGGACCATCAGCCCCGAGGAAGCGCAGGCGAAGTACGGCGCCGTGGAGACCGACCACGAGCGCGTGAAATTCCTGCGCAAGCGCATAGAGAACATGGGCGCGGTGAACATGACCGCCCCCGAGGAATACGAGACCCTGACCGCGCGCTATAACTTCATCAATTCGCAGGTGGAGGACCTCAACCGCGCCAAGTCCGACCTGCGCTCCGCCATCAACAAGATCAACGATACCACCCGCGAGAACTTCAAGGCCACCTTCGACAAGGTGCGCGGCTATTTCAAGGAGATCTACTCCCTGCTGTTCAACGGCGGCGAGGCGGACTTGATCCTGACCCTGCCCGAGGACCTGCTGGAGACCGGCGTGGAGATCCTGGCGCACCCGCCCGGTAAGAAACTGGTGAGCATCTCCCAGCTGTCCGGCGGCGAAAAAGCGCTGACCGCGCTGGCGCTGCTGTTCAGCTTCTTCCGCGTGAATCCCTCGCCTTTCTGCGTGATGGACGAGGCCGACGCCCCGCTGGACGAAGCCAACGTGGAGCGCTTCGTGCGCCTGATCCGCGAGTTCTCCACCACCACCCAGTTCATAGTTATCACGCATAACAAGCGCACCATGGAGGCCGCGGACACCCTTTACGGCGTGACCATGGAGGAACTGGGCGTGAGCAAGCTGATAGCGGTGGACCTGAAGCGCGCCACCGGCATGGCCGTGGGCCAGGAACAGGCGGCGGTCAGCATAAATTAAGCGGCCGGGGGCAGGGGGTAGTCAGTGAGATACGGAGTTTTCTCGGACGTGCACGGCAATTACGAGGCCCTCAAGGCCGTGCTGTCCTTTTACCGCAGGAACGGCGTGGAGAATTTTATCTGCTGCGGCGATATCGTGGGCTACGGGCCCCAGCCGCTGGAATGCGCCGAGGCGCTGCGCGGCCTCGGGGCCCTGACGGCGGTAATGGGCAACCATGACGCCGCCCTGGTGGGAAAGATGGACCTGAAGTGGTTCAACGTCAACGCGGCCTGGGCCATAAATTTCGCCAGGGAGCAGCTGACCGGCCAGGCCATGGATTTTGTGGCGCGGCTGCCCGAAAGGGCGGAGACGGCGGAGTTCACCGTGGTGCACGGCTCCCCGCGCAAGCCGCTCACCGAGTACATGCTCAGCGAGATCCAGTTCGCCGACAACGTCAAGCTGTTCTCGACCTCGCCCTGCTTTATCGGTCACAGTCATATGCCGCTTTTTTTCAGGAAGGGGGAACAGGGCATCCCGGCGGCGGATTTCCTGAAGCCCGCGGTGAAAGTGTCGGCGGCGAACGCGCCGGTGATGCTGAACCCGGGGTCCGTAGGCCAGCCGCGCGACGGGGATCCCAGGGCGGCCTGCGGGGTCTACGATTCGGAGAAGAAGTCCTTCGAGATGTACAGGGTCTTTTATAACATAGAGGCGACGCAGAAATTGATGGCGGAGCTCAAGATGCCGCCCCTGCTGGCGGACCGCCTCAGCTTCGGATTTTAATTATGCCAATGAACATCCTGATAGTGGACGACGACAAGAACTTTATAGACACGCTGGAGGACGGCCTCAAGCTGAAGAACGTGGACGCCGGGGTAACGGTGGCCAAGTCCGCCAGGGAGGCGCTCGACGCGCTGGCCGCGGCCGTGCCTTCCCTGATCATCCTGGACATCCAGCTGCCGGACATGCACGGGGTGGAATTCCTGCGCGTGATCCGGGAGTCGGCGCGGCTTAAAAAAGTCCCCGTGGTCTTCATCTCCGCCAAGTACACCGAGCCCGCCGACCGCTCGGAAGCCATGCTGGCCGGCGCCGGCGCTTTCTTCTCCAAGCCCATCGACATAGACGAGCTTTGGAAAGAGATAAAATACCTGCTCGGCCGCGCCGAGGGGCAGAAGTCTTGACAACAAAAAGTAAGTCTTATACCATTAGTAGGATAAATCCGGATCTAGAATTAAATTAACAAGCGAGGCCTAAAAATGTCAAACGAAAACCAGGTTACAGACGCTAATTTCGACGCGGAAGTTATCAAGAGCAGTCTCCCCGTGCTGGTGGATTTCTGGGCCCCCTGGTGCGGCCCCTGCCGCATGATAGGCCCCGTCATCGAAGAACTGGCCAAGGAATACGCCGGCAAGATCAAGGTGTGCAAACTCAACACCGACGAGAACCAGGACACCGCCTCCACCTACCGCATTTCCGCCATTCCCACCATCCTCCTCTTCAAGGGCGGGAAGGTCGCGCACGAACTGGTAGGCCTGCAGCCCAAGGAAGAACTTAAAAAACATCTGGACGAGATGCTCGCCTGAAGCCTTAAAAAGTCCGCCGCGGATTCCGCGGCGGACTGTTTTCTCCCCTTTTACACCCCTAAAAAATGACTTCTAAGCGCGTTTTCATCATAGACGCCCACGCCTTCCTGCACAGGAGCTACCACGCCCTGCCCAAATTCTCCACCTCCAAGGGAGAGGAGGTGGGCGCGCTTTACGGCTTTATGCGCGTGCTGCTTAAGATCCTGCGTGAGCGCAAGCCGGATTACGTGGCTGTTTGCTTCGATTCCAAGGGCGGCACCTTCCGCGACGACCTTTACCCGGAATACAAAGCCAACCGCTCGGCCACCGAGCCGGGCCTGGTGGGCCAGTTGAACACCGCCCGCGACCTGGTGCGCGCGCTGGGCCTCAAAGGCGTGTATCTTAAGGGCTTCGAGGCCGATGACATCATAGCCACGCTGGCCCGCCGCGCCGAACAGGCCGGCCTGGAAGCCGTCATAGTTTCCGGTGACAAGGACGCCGCCCAGCTGGCCGGCGACAAGATAAAGCTCTGGGACGGGTCCGCCCCCGATTTCTCCGGCCCCGAGGCCGTGCTCAAAAAATACGGCCTGCCGCCCGCCCTGCTGCCCGATTATTTCGCCCTTACCGGCGATTCCTCCGATAACGTGCCCGGCGTGGCGGGGGTGGGGCCGAAGAGCGCGGCCAAGCTGGTGCAGACTTACGGCCCGCTGGAGAAAATACTGGCCGCCGCCATGGACCCTGCGCTTACGGCCGCCGACAAGGCCCTGGCCAAGGTGGCCAAGGACATGGAGAACGCCCGGCTGTCCCGCCGCCTGGTGACGCTGGAAGCCGACGCCCCCGTAGAGGAAGGGCTGGAGATCTTCAAGCCCGCCGCCCCCGGCGGCGCGGAACTGGAAGAGATGGCCCGGCGCCTGGAGTTCAAAGAACTGCTGACTTTGGCCGGGGCCGCCCCCGCGGAGAGCAAACCCGCGGAAGTGCCGCCGGTTAAAAAGACGGAAGAAATTTTTTCAGGAATAAAAGAAACCGCCTGCTTCGCGGCTTTCGACGACGCGCTGGTCATAGGCTCCAAAGAAGGGGTCTGCCTGCTGCGCGCCGGGGCGTTCACCCCGGAAGAGGGAGAACTGGCCGCCGCCGTGCTGGCCGATCCCAAGGTCGGCAAGCCGGTTTACGGCATAAAGTCCGTGCTGCGCCTGCTCAACCTGCCGGCCGGCTTCGAACCAAAGAATTTCTTCGACGCCGAAGCGGCCGCGGCGCTGCTTTCGGCCGGCACGCGCGGGACCGAATTGCCTCAGATGGCTTTCGAGCGGCTGGGCCTGCCTTTGCAGCCGCCCGGCTCCGACGAGGAAAGGGCGCAGGCCTGCGCCGCTTTGCCCGCGCTGGGCGCGTTGCTGCGCGCCGAGCTGGAGCAGACCGGCATGGCCAAGGTCTACGCCGAGCTGGAACTGCCGCTGCTGCCGGCGGTGTACGCCATGGAGCAGCACGGCACCGCCGTCGACACCGCCCTGCTGGGCGAACTCTCCGCCAGGTTCGAGAAGAAGCTTTCGGAGCTGCAGGCCGAGTCCGAAAGGCTGACCGGCGCGCAGGTCAACCTGAATTCCCCCAAGCAGGTGGCCTTCCTGCTTTTTGAAAAGCTTAACCTGGGCCTGGGCGACGCGCAGAAAAAACAGTTCAAGAACAAAGACAGCTACTCCACCGGCGAAGAGGTGCTGCAGTATCTGAAACCGGCCCACCCCGTGGTGCCGCTGCTGCTGGAATACCGCGAGATCTCCAAGCTGAAATCCTCCTTCGTGGACAACCTGCTGGCGGCTGCGGGGCCCGACGGCCGGCTGCATACCACTTTCGACCAGCTGGGCACGGCCACCGGCCGGTTCTCGAGTTCTAAGCCGAACTTGCAGAACATCCCCGTCCGGTCGGAATCCGGCCTGCTGGTCAGGAAATGCTTTGTGGCGCGGGAGGGGTTCGAGCTGCTCAGCGCGGACTATTCCCAGATAGACCTGCGCGTGCTGGCCCACCTGTCCGGGGACAAAAACCTGGTGTCCGCTTTTATCAACGGCGAGGACATCCACCTGCGCACCGCGGCCGAGGTCTTCAACTGCGCGCCGCAGCTGGTCACCCAGGAGATGCGCCGGGCCGCCAAGGCCATAAATTTCGGCATCGTCTACGGCCAGACCCCCACGGGCCTTTCCCGGGAGCTGGGGATAAGCCGCGCCGAAGCCGCCACTTATATCAAGCATTACTTCGAGGTCTGCCCCGGCGTTAAGGCCTGGAGCGATAAGACCATGGAGGCGGCCAAACAGAGCGGCCAGGTGGCCACCTTCACCGGCCGGCGCAGGCTGCTGCCGGAGCTGAAAGCCTCCAACCCGCACCTGCGCAGCTTCGCCGAAAGGGCCGCCGTGAACACGCCGGTGCAGGGCGGTTCGGCCGATATCATAAAAAAGGCCATGGTGAAGCTTTTCGGCGAGCTCAAAGGCTCTAAGGACGTTTTTATGCTGCTGCAGGTGCACGACGAACTGGTGTTCGAGGTGCGCCTGGGCAAGATGCCCGCTGCCGCCGCGCTGATAAAAAAAGAAATGGAACAGGCCTACGCGCTTTCCGTCCCGCTGCGGGCCGACCTGAAGACCGGCCCCAACTGGCGCGACATGGATAAATATGAGGCTTAGCGCCGCGCCGCTGAGGGAGCTGCCGCCCGTCACCAGGTGGCTGGCCGGGCTGTTCTTCGCCGGCTGGCTGGCGGAACTGGCCTTCGGCACCAGGCTGAACGTCACCTTCGGCCTGGTCCCTTACCTGCTTACGGGGCAGTTCTGGCTGTGGCAGGCCGTCACCTACATTTTCATCCACGCCGACTTCTGGCATTTCCTGTTCAACGCCTTCATGCTCTGGATGCTGGGCCGCATAGTGGAGCCCGAGATGGGGTCGCGCAGGTTTTTGCTCTATTTCCTGGGCTGCGGGGCCGCCGCTGCTTTATTCACAGCGGCCTGGACTCCCGGCTCCCTCAAGCCCGTGATAGGGGCCTCGGGGGCGGTATACGGCCTGCTGGGGGCTTTCGCTTTCCTGTACCCCGACACCAAAGTTTATTTCTATTTCCTTTTCCCCATGAGCGCCCGCATGATGGCTTTCCTGCTGGGCGGGCTGGAGTTCGTGCTGACCGTGGCGAAGCCGGGCTCGGGCATCTCCAGCGTGACGCATTTGGGCGGGCTGGCCGCCGGCATGCTGTGGCTGTGGGGAGAGCGCCGCTGGCGGGAAAGGCCGGTCAGAAAACTGCCCGACCCCGCCGCGCTGGAACAGGCCGAGATAGACCGGCTGCTGGAGAAGATCTCCGGGAAAGGCCAGGCCGCGCTGACCCGCGCGGAGCTGGCGAAGCTGGATAAATACGCCAGGGAGAAAGGGGGCCGCGCTTGAAAACCACGGACTGGAAGAAGAAGCTGGCCTCCATAAAAGGCCGGGCGGTAATAGGGCTCACCGGGCCTATCGCCTCCGGGAAAAGCCTGGCTTTGGAGTATTTCAGGAAAGAAGGCGCGTTCTGCGTTTCCGCGGACGCCGTGGCCGCTGAAGTCTTGACATCTCCCGCGTGTTATAATAGAATTTTAAAGAAGTTTAATCCTGATAGAATCCTTACAAACGGTTTACTGGACAAGAAAAGGCTTGCGGCCGAGGTCTTCAGCTCGCCCGCTAAGCGCAAATGGCTTGAATCTCTCCTCCACCCGGAAATATTAAGAAGAACTTACTCTTTAATAACCAAATCCCAGGAAAAAATTGCTGTAGTGGAAGCGCCCCTGCTTTTCGAAGCCGGGCTTGAGAGTTGCTTCATGCTTACGGTCTGCCTGGAGGCCCCCGGGGCTGTCCTGGAGGCCAGGGCGCTGAAGCGGGGCTGGAGCAGGGGGGAATACCGCGCGCGGTCCAAAGCCCAGCTGTCGGCGGAAGAGAAATACGCCAGGGCCTCGCTGGTCCTGGATAATTCCGGCAAGCCGGGAGAACTGGCCGCGAGAATAAACTTTATCTGCGATTTTATTAAACAACTAGCGAGGAAACATGAACGATCAACAGCCGGAAGATAAGAACAACAGAGCGGCCGCGCAGGAAGCGCCGGGCGGCAGGCGCGAAGACCACCGCAACCACAATCACAATAACATGAGGGGAGGGCCGCGCAGCAATAACGGCCAGCCGCAGGACACAAGGGGAAACTTAAAAATGGAAAACAACAGGATGCCCAGCCAGAATCAGAACCAGGGCCAGAACCAGAACCAGGGCCAGAATCAGAACCAGCCCCAGCAGAACCCGAATTTGCCCAAGATGGACGTTACGGTGCTGACCAAGATGACCGTGGCCGAACTGGTGAAGATCGCCGAGCAGTTCAACATGGAGGGCGTGGCCTCGCTGCGCAAGCAGGAGCTGATAGGCAAGCTGATGGAGGCCCAGGCCAAGCAGAACGGCATAGTGCAGGGCGAGGGCGTCCTGGAGATCCTGCCGGACGGCTTCGGCTTCCTGCGCTCCCAGGAATACAATTATCTTTCCAGCCACGAGGACATTTACGTTTCCCCGTCGCAGATAAAGAAGCTCGGCCTGCGCAAGGGCGACGCCGTCAACGGCCAGATCCGCCCGCCCAAGGACGGCGAGCGCTTCTTCGCGCTGCTGCAGGTCAAGACCGTAAACGGCGTGGAAATAGAGAAGATCTCCCACCGCCCGCTGTTCGACAACCTGACCCCGCTGCACCCCAATAAACGCTTCCTGCTCGAGACCGCCAAGAACGAGATGACCGGCCGCGTGATCGACCTGATCGTGCCCGTCGGCAAAGGCCAGCGCCAGCTGATCGTGGCCGCCCCCAAGACCGGCAAAACGATGATCCTGCAGCGCTTCGCCAACTCCCTGGCCACCAATCACCCCGAGATCGAACTTATCGTGCTGCTCATCGACGAGCGCCCCGAGGAAGTCACCGACATGAAGCGCTCCGTGAAGGGCGAAGTTCTCGCCTCCACCTTCGACGAACCGGCCGACCGCCACGTGCAGGTCGCCGAGATCGTGCTGGAGAAGGCCAAGCGCCTCACCGAGATGGGCAAGGACGTGGTGGTCCTGCTGGACTCCATCACCCGCCTGGCCCGCGCCTACAACACGGTCTCCCCGTCCTCCGGCCGCGTGCTCTCCGGCGGCCTCGAGTCCACCTCCCTGCAGCGGCCCAAGCGCTTCTTCGGCGCGGCCCGCAACATCGAGGAAGGCGGCTCGCTGACTATAGTGGCCACGGCGCTGGTCGAGACCGGCAGCCGCATGGACGACGTCATCTTCGAAGAATTCAAGGGTACCGGCAACTCCGAGATCTACCTGGACCGCAAGCTGGCGGACCGCCGCATCTTCCCGGCCATCGACATCAACCGCACCTCCACCCGCAAGGAAGAGCTGCTGATGACCGAGGACGAGCTGAACAAGGTGTGGATCCTGCGCAAGGTGCTGGCGCCGCTGTCCCCGGTGGACTCGATGGAACTGCTGATCTCCAAACTTTCAGCCACCAAGTCCAACAAGGACTTCCTCAAATCCATGGAAATGGGGTACGACAGATAAGGATGACGGGACGCGGAAAACTGGCGGTCGCGCTGGGGTTGACGCTCGGCACTGCGGCGCTTTCAGGCGCCATGGTCCCGGGCGTTTCCCCTTTCTACTACGCCAGGTTCTCGGTGATGACCCCACCCGGGCCCGCCGAACCGTCGCCCGAGGCGTTCCGCAGGATCCCGCGCCTGATCCACGCGCGCCATAAGGTGGTAAAAGGCGAGGATATCCGCTCCATAGCTTCGGCTTACGGCACCGATATCCGCTCGCTGCAGAGCACCAACTCCAACGAGTTCATTTTCCTGTCCCGCGGCGGCTATATCAGGGTGCACAACGGCCGCGGCCTGCTTTACGAGGTAAGCGCCAACGGCGAAACCCTCAACGGCATCGCCGCCAGGTACTGCGGCAAAAGCCGCGACCTGAAGTCCTTCAAGGCGGAGATCGTGGACGATAACGGCCTGCCGCCTTCGGCGCTGCTCGTGAACCACAAGTTCAGGAAAGGCGACCGGGTCTACCTGCCGGCGGTCTATATCGACCTGGACACCTACCGCATGCCGCTGCGCAGTTTCGGCCGCATCAGCTCGCGCTTCGGCGTGCGCTACCACCCGGTGCTCAAAAGAAAGATCTTCCATAACGGCGCCGATATCCCCATGCCGCTGGGCACGCCGGTCTACCCGTCGCGCTCCGGTACGGTGACCTATTCCGGCTGGAAAGGCGGCTACGGCAACGTGGTCGAGGTGCGCCATAAGGACGGTTCCCTGTGCCGCTACGGCCATTTGTCCCAGGCCAGCGTGGCGGTGGGGGAAACCGTACAGAAGTCCAAAACCCTGCTGGGCAAAGTCGGGTCCACCGGCATGTCCACCGGGCCCCACCTGCATTTCGAGATCATCACCCCTTCCGGCAAGTCCGTCAACCCGCTGGCCAAGATAGGCAAGAAATAGGCCGCGGGCGCCCGTTCCCCATGGCGGCGCAATTATGCTATAATTAGTGTTCACAGATTTACATTCAGAGGAAAAGATTATGAAAAACGACATCCACCCCAGCTACAATATCTGCGAAGTGTCCTGCGTCTGCGGCAACACTTTCACCACCCGCGCGGTAAAGCCTTCGATAAAGGTTGAGATCTGCGCCGCCTGCCACCCTTTCTATACCGGCAAACAGAAGCTGCTCGACACCGCCGGCCGCGTGGAACGCTTCAACACGAAGTTCGCCTCCACCGACGGCAAGATGGTGGAGCGCAAGGCCAAGAAGGTCGTCGTGAAATCCGTCACGCCGCGCCACGCCGTAAAGCGCAAGATCCTCTCCTCCGCCCCCCTCAAGAAGGGCGACGAGAAGACCGCGAAAGCCGCCGCTCCCAAGGTCGCCCCCAAGGCGGAAACGAAGCCCGAGAGCAAGTAGCTGCGCCGTAAGAACGGGCGTTCCTGTAATGGAACGCCCGTTTTTTTATGTAAAGGCGCGGCGGGAAATTTCCTGTTTCAGGCAGTGAAAGCCTATGCTTGAAGAAGAACTTAACGCTATAAAACGGGAGTTCGCCGAGATAGAGGCGCGCCTCGCTTCCGGCGGCCTGAAGCCGGACGATATAGAGAAGTTTTCCCGCCGGCACGCGGAGTGCCGCAACCTGCTGGACACCGTGGCCGCCGCTCAAAAGGCCCGCAAAGAGGCGGAAGACACCCGCCAGATGGTGTCCAACACCGACCCCGAAATAGCCGAAATGGCCGCCGCGGAACTGCCCGCCCTGGAGGCCGCCGCCGTCGCCCAGGAAAAAAAGCTCAAGCTCCTGATCCTCCCGCCGGACCCGGCGGACACAAAGAACATCTTCCTCGAGCTCCGCGCCGGCGTAGGCGGCGACGAATCCGCGCTTTTCGCCGGCGACCTGCTGCGCATGTACACGCGCTTCGCCCAGAACATGGGCTGGAAGGCGGAGCTGCGCGACCTTTCCACCACGGGCCTGAAAGGCATAAAGAACGCCGTGCTCTATATTTCCGGGACCGACGTTTACGCCTGGCTCAAATACGAGGGCGGCGTGCACCGCGTGCAGCGCGTGCCCCAGACCGAGGCGTCGGGGCGCGTGCACACCTCCACCGTCACCGTGGCCGTCATGCACGAAGTGGACGAGGTGGAAATAAAGATAGAGGCCAAAGACCTGAAGATGGACACCTACCGGTCCAGCGGCGCCGGCGGCCAGAACGTCAACAAGGTGGAGACCGCGGTGCGCATAACGCATCTGCCCACCGGCATCATCACCGCCTGCCAGGAGGAGCGCTCCCAGGGCAAGAACCGCGCGAAAGCCATGGCCATGCTGGCGGCCAAGCTGGCCCAGATCAGCGAGGAGAACCAGGCCAAGGCCAACGCCGGGGCGCGCAAGAGCCAGGTGGGCACGGGCGACCGCTCCGAGAAGATCCGCACCTATAATTTTCCGCAGAACCGCGTGACGGACCACCGCATACAGATTTCCTGGCATAACCTGCAGACCATCCTGGAAGGCGAGATCAAGGACATGCTGGAAGAGATCAGGCTGAACATTACACAGGAGACCGATGAAAGCCGGAAAGATACTGATTGAGGCTTCCGGCCGGCTGGCCGGGTGCGGAGTAGAAGAACCCGGGCTTAACGCCCAGTGGCTGCTGGCCGACGCCATGGGCGTGCCCCGCCTGAACCTGCTGGCCGACCCGGACCTGCCCGTCTCCGCCGCCGCGCTGCGCAAATTCAAAAAAGGCCTGGCCCTCAAAGAACAGGGCGAGCCCCTGGCCTACATCCTCGGCTGGCAGGACTTCCGCGGGCTGCGGATAAACGTGGACAAGCGCGTGCTGGTGCCCCGCCCGGAAACGGAAGAGCTGGTGGGGCTGGCCGCGGAGTTCCTTAAGGGCAGGCGCGGCGAACTTGCCGCGCTGGATTACGGCGCCGGCAGCGGCGCCATCGGCTTCTGGCTGGCAAAAGAATTCCCGGGGCTCAGGCTTACCGCGGCGGAAAAGTCCGCCAGGGCCATCGCCTGCGCCGCCGGCAACGCCGAGGCGCTGGGGCTGGCCAAGCGGGTTAAATTCATAAGGACCGCCACGCTGACCCCCGTGCGCGGCCCCTTCGACCTGATAGTTTCCAATCCCCCGTATATCCCCACCCGGGTGATCCCCGGCCTGTCGCCCGAAGTGCTGAGCGAGCCCAAGGTGGCCCTGGACGGCGGCGGGGACGGGCTGGACGTGGCGCGCATGCTGGTGAAGCTTTCCCCGGCGCGCCTTAAGAAAGGCGGGGCGCTGCTCCTGGAGCTGGGCGGCAGCCAGGCCAAAAACCTGGCGGCGGCGATGCCGGCGGCCGTCTGGAAAGAAACAAAGACCTTTAAAGACCTCAACGGGATAGAACGGTTCGTCTTCGGGAGAATTCATGGATAATTTTATAATACGCGGCGGCAGGCCCTTGAGCGGGCAGACCACGATAAGCGGTTCCAAGAACGCGGCTTTGCCTATCCTGGCCGCCACCCTGCTGACCCGGGAGAAATGCGAAATAAAGAACGTCCCGGAGCTGATGGATATCCGGTCCACCTTCGAGCTGCTCAATTACCTGGGCAAGAACTGCTTTTACGGCTACGGCAACTTCGTGGCCGAGGAGCGCGGCGCGCTCAAGCTGCACGCGCCCTACGACCTGGTGCGCAAGATGCGCGCCTCCATGCTGGTGTCCGGCCCGCTGCTGGCGCGCTTTAAAAAAGTCCGCTTCTCGCTGCCCGGCGGCTGCTCCATAGGCATGCGCCCCATAGACATCCACCTGGAAGGTTTCAAGAAGCTGGGCGCGCAGGTCTCCTACGAGAAGGGCGACGTGATCCTCACCGCCAAAAAATTAAAAGCCGGCAGGGTGAAGTTCCGCTTCCCCAGCGTGGGCGCCACCGAGAACCTGATGATGTGCGCCGCGCTGATAGAAGGCGTGACCACCCTGGAGGGCTGCGCCAGGGAGCCCGAGATAGAGGACCTGGCCAACGCCCTTACCAAGATGGGCGCCCTGGTGGAAGGCGCCGGCACCCCGACGATAAAGATCCGCGGCGCGGCCTCGCTGAAAGGCCTTAAGTACACCGTAATGCCCGACCGCATAGAGGCCGGCACCTTCATGCTGCTGTGCGCCGCCGTGGGGGGGAAGATAAAACTGCTCAACGCCGCTCCCAGGAACCTGGACGCGCTGATCCGCTGCATGAAGAAAGCCGGCGTCAGGATCACGGCTTACAAAGATTCCATAGAGGTAGAGGCGCCGCGCGGGCGGCCCCGGCCCGTGAGCGTGGTCACCAAGCCGCACCCCGGTTTCCCTACCGACCTGCAGGCGCCCTGGATGGCTTTCATGGCGCGCGCCAACGGCGTGAGCGAAGTGCAGGAGCACATCTTCGAGAACCGCTTTATGCACGCGCCCGAGCTGGTGCGCATGGGCGCGGACATCACGGTGACGGACAAGAAGGCGGTGGTGCGGGGCGTGGCGGAACTCCTGGGCGCCCCGGTGATGGCCTCCGACCTCAGGGCCGGCGCGGCCCTGGTGGTGGCGGCGGCCGCCGCCAAAGGCAAAACGCTTATACGCCGCATCTACCACATAGACCGCGGCTATGAAAAACTCGAGCACAAGCTCAAAGACCTGGGCGTGGACGCGTCCCGGGTGAAGGCTTAAGCCGGGGCCCGCCGGGCGCCCGGCCGGAGTTGAACGCTGATGACTTTCGAGGAAGCGAAGAAAAATTTATTCGCGCGGCAGGACTTCGTGAAGAAGGACGGCCTGGCGCGCGTCTACGCCTGCCTGGGAAAACTGGGCAACCCTCAGCTCCGCCTGAAGACCGTGCACGTTACGGGCACCAACGGCAAGGGCTCGGTCTGCGCCCTTTTCGAGGCCGCCGCGCGCGCCGCCGGGCTTAAGACGGGGCTGTTCATCTCCCCGCACCTGCTCAGCGTCACCGAGCGCATCCAGCTGGGGGGGGAACCGGTAAGCGAAACCTGTTTTACCGCCCTTTTCGAAGAGGTGCTGGCGGCCGGGCCCGACCTGGGCTTTTTCGAGCTGTTGACCTGCATGGCTTTCCTTTATTTCGAAAGGGAGAAGACCGACCTGGCCGTTATCGAGGTGGGCATAGGCGGCCGCTGGGATACCACCAACGTGCTGCCCAAGCCGGAGCTCGCCGTGATAACCTCCGTGGATTACGACCACAAGCAGTACCTGGGCTGCACCCTGCCCGAGATAGCCGCGCAGAAGGCCGGGATCATCAAAGAGGGCTGCGTCTGCCTGGCGCCCATCCTCCCCGCCGACGCCATGTCCGAGATCTCCAAAGAAGCGGCGGAAAAGAACGCCCAATGCCATTTCTTCGCCCCCGTCTTTGAAATAGCGGCCCGCGACTGGGAGAACAACAGGATGGTCCTGCGCCACAAGAAGAGCGGGGAAGAGTACCCTTTCGGCCTCCTGGGCGAGGCGCAGGTGATAAACGCCACGCTGGCCTGGGAAGGCCTGGAGATGCTGCGGGGCCTGGGCTGGCCGGTCAGCCGGGCCCACGCCGCGGCCGGTTTCGCGGCGGCCAGGTGGCCCGGGCGGTTCCAGGCGGTGCGCGGCGGGCCGGCTTTCGGCAAGGCGCTTTTCGTCCTGGACGGGGCCCACAACGAGGAGGCCGCGCGGGCCTTCGCCACTACCTGGAAGGCCTCGCCTTTCGCGGGGCGGCAGGCGGCTTTCGTGGTGGGCATCATGGCGGACAAGGAGCGCGCCGGCGTCTTGAAGCTGCTGGCGCCCCTGTCTAAAAAATTTATTTTTACCAGGCCGGATTCGCCGCGCGCGGCGGACCCGTGCGCGCTGGCGGACGAACTTTCCGCCCTGCGGCCGGACGCGGAAGTGGAGGTGCAGCAGGACACGCGGGCGGCGCTGCTGGCGGCTTCCCGGGCGGGCACCGCGGCGGTGCTGGGTTCTTTCTACCTGGCCGGGTCCGCGCTGCGGATGCTGGGCGAGGGCGGAGCGGGCGGCAAGTGACCGGTTCCAAGGAGATTCTATGTTCGGAATAGGCATCGATATAGGCGGCACTAACACCAAGCTGGTGGTGGTCAACCGCGCCGGCAAACTGCTGGCGCAGGAGCGGTTCCGTACCGAGGCCTCAAAGGGCCCCCAGGCCTTCGTCAAGCGCCTGGCCGCCGCCGTCGAGGGCTTCAGGCGCGACTACGGCCGCCAGCTCGTTTCCATCGGCATCGGCGCCGCGGGCGACGTGGATCCCGAGCGCGGCATACTGCGCTTTTCCCCCAACCTGGGCTGGCGCTCGGTAAAGATCGCCGGCCCGCTGGAGAGATCCACCGGCCTGCCCTGCTCCATGGAGAACGACGCGAATATGGCGGCCTGGGGCGCTTATGAAATAGAAATGGAGCGCAAGAAAGGCAATATCCTGGCGCTGACGCTGGGTACCGGCATAGGGTCCGGCCTGGTACTGGACGGCAAACTGTACCACGGCGGCACCGGTTCGGCCGGCGAGGCCGGGCACGTGAAGATAGAGCCCGACGGCCGCCCCTGCCACTGCGGCGGCCGCGGCTGCCTGGAAGCCTATTGCGGCAGCTACGCCATAATGGCGCGCGCCCGCGAACTTATAAAGAACGAAACCGCTTTTATTAAAAAATTCGCGGCGCCCGGGCACGAAAAATTCAATACCATCTGCCTCACTAACGCCGCGGCCGCCGGGCACGCCGGGGCCCGCCGGGTCTGGGCGGAAACCGGGCATTACCTGGGGCGCGGCCTGGCGGCCCTGATCCTGGTGCTGAACCCGGACTGCGTCGTCCTGACCGGCGGCGTTTCCCGGGCCAGGAAGTGGTTCATGCCGGCGATGAACAAGGTGCTGGGCGCGCAGCAGATAAAGACGCCTTTCGCCAGGGTAAAGATACGGGTGGCCGACAACGCCGACCTGGGCTCGCACGGCGCCGCGCTGTTCGGCCTGGACAAGGCGCTGAAGTAGCTTGCGGCGGGGCGGCGGCCCGGACAAGCCGGGCGCAGCGCCGTTTTTTTGACCGGTTATAAATGAGAACTACCGCGCTTCTAATTTTTCTCGCAGCCGGGGCCGCAACGGCCTCGGCTTACGACCTGCCGTCCTCCACCGGCACGCACCGCATCGGCTTCAGCGCCGACAACGCCGTCTTCAACGAGTACACCCGGGAGATAGACCTGGAGGGCAACGTAAAGCTCGAAGAGTTCTCCGCCGGGGATAAACCAATAAAGCTCATCAGGGCCAGGAACCTGACGGTCAACATGGGCAGCCGCACCGTGGTGTCCCCTTCCGACTTCGTCATGGACGACGAAGCGGGCACCGCCTACGGGAAGAGCGGCGTGATGAATTACGGCACGGAGTCGGGCCGGATAAACAACGGCAGGTTCTCCTACAAGAACTTCATTTTCCGCGGCCGGGTGGTGGAGTTCGACAAGGCTAAATATACCTACAAGAAGGCCAGCATAACCAGCTGCGACGAGGAACCGCCTCATTACCGGCTGCGCTCCTCGCGCATTTACCTGGTGCCGGACCGGTATTTCCTGGCGTACAATAACGTGTTTTTCGTGGGGAAGATCCCCGTGTTCTATTTTCCCGTGGTGTACAAGCCCATGGGCGGCGGGACGCCGTTCGTGACCATCCTGCGCCCCGGCTACGACGAGCGCAACGGCTTCTACCTTAAATCCAGCTTCGTCTACCGGGTCAACCGCGAGACCAAGGCCAAGGTGTACCTGGATTATTTCGAGAAGCGCGGCTTCGGCACCGGCGGCGAGCTCGACTTCCGGCGGGCGGAAAAGAATATCAGCAACGTTTCGCTGTACCGCATCCGGGAATACGGGACCAGCAAGGACCGCTGGGGCATGAGCGGCGGCTACTGGCACATGTTCAACCGCTTTAACGAATCCGACCCGGCCCGGTATTACAGCCAGGGCTTTTTCCGCCTGCTCTCGGACCCGAACGTGAACAACGATTTTTTCAGGAACAATCCCTTCGCGGTAAGCCCGGACGAGCAGGCCAGCGTGGCTTTTACGCGCAACACCAACTATACGGTCACCCGCCTGAGCGCCTACGGCCGCGAGACGCATACCGCCGATTACAGCGCTTTTAAAAAAGCCAACAGTTCGATCCCCCGGCTGGACTTCAATACGGTGCCTTTCCGGGTGCTGGGCCTGCCGGTACTGAATTCTTTTACCGGCAATTTCGAGAACGCCCGCGACGAGGGGAATAATTACACGCAGAAAAGGGGCCAGGGCGTCTGGACCGTGTCCAAGTCGGTGCCGCTGGCGCGCCACGTTACGCTTTCCCCGGCGGTCTACTACGACCAGTCGGTTTTCATCTCCACCTCCCAGGGGCCCGTGGACACCTGGACCGGCCGCTACGGCGGCGCCGCCACGCTGCGCTACGACCGCGCCTGGGGCTCGTTAGACCTGGGCTACGCGTACAGGCGCCGCCTGCGGGACAACAAGCTGGAGAACGCCTCCTCCGCCCCCGACAGGGGCCAGGAAACCAATTCCATTTCCTCGCAGCTTTTCGTGATGCCGCGGTTCAACACCTATTTCAAGCTTTCTTCCGCCTATGACCTGCGGAACTATTACGAGGCGACTTTTACCAGGAGGCTGTCGCCGGTGGTGGCCGAGTTCTTCCACGCGCCCAGGCCGGGGCTGGACCTGTACGTGGAAGACTCCTACAGTTTTTCCGAGGGCAATAAAAGTTTCGTGACGCAGGTTAATTTCGGCGGCGGCGAGAACTACGTGGGGGGCGGCATCGCCAATTACAGCACCGACAAGCGCGCCTGGGTGGTGAGCAATACTTTCGGCTTCCGCCCCTGGCGCGGGTCGGCCTGGCGGGCGGAGACGGTGCTGCGCTACCGCTTCTACTCCCGGGGCGGCATGAGGCTGGGAGACCTTAGATTTTTCGAGAAGGGGCTTACGCTTTACCGGGATTTCCACGATTTCAGGACGAAATGGGACCTGAGGGAGCGTTCGGGCGGGGTTAAGGAATTCTTTTTCTTCCTGAGCCTGAAGATCAACGAGCCCGCGCGCAAGGACGACCTGGAGGAAAAATCCCGCCAGTTCTGGCGCCCTTGGCGCAAAGAAGGGGAAGTGCGGGACTAGTGCCGCGGATTTTTAAAATGATAAACTTTCAGGAGACAGGGATCTAAACATGAAAAAACCTCTTTGGCTGGTCACCGGCGGGGCCGGGTTCATAGGCTCCAACATCGTGGAAGAGCTGCTGCGCAGGAATTGCCGCGTGCGGGTCTTCGATAATTTTTCCACCGGCAAGAAAGAGAACCTGGCGCCTTTCGCCGGCAGGTTCGAACTGGTCACCGGCGATCTGCGCGAGCCCAAAGACCTGGCCAAGGCCATGAAGGGCGTCACCTACGTGCTGCACCAGGCGGCTTTCCGCTCCGTGCCCAAATCGGTGGACAACCCGCGCGCGGCCAACGATAACAACGCCACGGGCACGCTCAACGCCCTGATGGCGGCCAAAGAGGCCGGGGTTAAACGCTTCGTTTACGCGGCCACCAGCTCGGCCTACGGCGAGTGCAAGGTATTCCCGCAGACCGAGGACCTGCCCACAAGGCCGGTGTCGCCGTATGCCGTCAGCAAACTGGCGGGCGAGAATTACTGCCGCGTTTACGCGAAGACCTACGGTCTAGAGACCGTGGCCCTGCGGTACTTCAACGTGTTCGGCCCCCGGCAGAACCCCGAGGCCGTATACTCGGCCGTGATCCCCCGCTTCATGGAGCTTTTTCTCCAGCATAAGCCGCTGGAGATCCACTGGGACGGCCGCCAGTCCCGCGACTTTACCTATGTGGCCAACGTGGTGGACGGCAACATCCGCGCGGCGCTGGCGCCGGCGAAGGTTTCCGGCCTGACCATTAACGTGGCCACCGGCACCTGCATTTCACTGCTGGACATAGCGCGCGGCCTGGAGCAGATCACGGGCCGCAAATCCGAGAAAATATTCTTCCCCAAGCGCAAAGGCGACATCCGCAAGACCTACTCGGATATCTCCCGCGCGCGCAGGGAGCTGGGGTATAAGCCGCTGGTAAAATTTCCTGAAGGTCTCAAACTTACCTGGGATTACTTTTCGGCCAAGTGGGGGAAAAAATGATATTCAACGTGTCGGCGGCTTCGGGGTGGATCGAGGTGGTCTGCGGCAGCATGTTCTCGGGCAAGACCCAGGAACTCATCCGCCGCCTTAAACTGGCCAATATCGCCAAGCAGAAGGTCCAGGTCTTCAATTCCCACCTGGACACGCGCTATTCGAAGGAGCACCTGGTTTCCCATGACAAGTCCACGCTGGCCGCCAGGCCCGTGAAGACCGCCAGGGAGATACTCAAGGAAGTCCTGCCGGACACGCAGGTGGTGGGCATCGACGAGGCGCATTTCTTCGGCGAGGAGATCGTGGACGTGGCGCAGAAGCTGGCCGATTCCGGCCGCAGGGTGATAGTGGCCGGCCTCGACCAGGACTACCGCGGCGAGGCCTTCACCAATATGGCCAGGCTGATGGCGGTGTCGGAGTTCGTCACCAAGAACCTCGCCATCTGCATGGTGTGCGGCAACCCCGCGCATTTCAGCCAGCGCCTGACCGATTCCGGCAAGCGCATCGTGGTGGGCGCCGGGGACAAATACGAGGCCCGCTGCCGCAAGTGTTTCAAACCGGAGAAATAATGTACCGTTCCGAAAAATTCAACCCGACGCTGTTCGGAAAAATGTTCCACCTGGGCGAGAAGCTCTCCTCGGGCAACCGCTGGCTGAAGCTGGCGGAAGTTCTCCCGTGGGAGAAGCTGGACGCCGGCTACGGCCGGTACTTCTCCACCGGCTACGGCCGGCCCGCCAAGGATTCCAGGCTGGTCTGCGGGCTGCTAATGGCCAAGCAGCTCAAGAGCCTCTCCGACGAAGACGCCGTGGCAGAGTTCATGGAGAACCCCTATATCCAGGCTTTCTGCGGCCAGGAATATTTCGCCCTGGAGGACGTGATAAACCCGGGCATCCTTTCCGAGCGCCGCAAGCGCCTGGGCCCCGAGTTCCTGGCCCTGCTCGACGCCGAGCTTTCGGCCGCGCTGAAGGCCAACCGCGACCTGAAGTTCCGCGTTTCGCGCGGGGCCGCCCGGGAAGCCGGCTTCTGGGCTTCCCTCCTGGACAAGGTTTGTTCCGTCTTCGGCAAATAAGCCAGGCGGCAAAAAAAAGGCTGAACGCGAGTTCAGCCTTTTTTTATTGCCCGGCGAAGTTTACGGGCTCCAGTTGGGGGTGAAGGAGTGTCCCTTCAGGTCGGTAAGGGGGTGCGGGGCGCTGCCGTCGGCGTCCATCACGAAGATCTCGCGCTTGCCCCTGCGGGTGGAGGTAAAGCCCACGAACCTGCCGTCCGGGGACCAGGAGGGGTCCTCATTGTCGCCAGCTTTGTTGGTCAGGCGCCTGATCTGGCTGCCGGTCAGGTCGGTGGTGAAAATATTCAGCTTCTCTTTGGAGGACTCGCGGCCGGCGAAAACTATCCACTCGCCCGAGGGCGACCAGGAGGGGGAGTCGCACCAGTTCATGCGGGTCAGGCGGCGCGTCTTGCCGGTGGCCAGCTCCAGCACGTAGATCTGCGGGTTGCCGGAGCGGTCGGAGACAAAAGCCACCTGCGTGCCGTCGGGCGACCAGGTGGGGGACGAGCTGACCCCGAAGTTCTTCAGCAGCTTTTTGAGCTGCTTGGTGACCACGTTGAGCGTGTAGATGTTGGGGTCGTCGCCGCGGGACAGCGTCATTACCATGGTGAGGCCGTCGGGGGAGAAGCCGCCCGGGATGTTCAGCCCCTGGAAGGTGGTGAAAGGGCGTATCTTGCCGGCTTTCAGGTCTATCTCGAACATGTCCGGGTTACCCCAGCGGTAGGTGGTGTAGTAGATCCTCGACGCGTCCGCCGACCAGCGCGGCAGCAGGTTGATGCTGTTGTCCGAGGTGAGCCTGGTGAGGTTCTCCCCGTCGTAATCCGCTATGTAGATCTCTTTGCGGCCGGTGGAATTATTGGAGAAGGCCAGCTTGGAATGGGCGATGCCGAGGCGCCCGGTCAGGCGCAGCACCACGTCGTCGGCGAACATGTGCCCGGCGCGGCGCAGCGCGCGCTTCTCGCCCTGGTAGAATTTTTCCGTCACCACTTTGCCCGTGGCCAGGTCGATCAGGCGGGCGCTGAAGGTCCAGACCGGGCCGGCGTCCTGCGCGCGCCCCGTTATCAGGTGCCCGGCCAGGCCTTTCCAGTAGGCCAGCGACTCCTTGCTTGTGTCCAGGTTGGCGGGGGAGAGCGCGTCTTCTTTGAGGTCGAAGTAGCGGGAGTAAAGGAGGTCGGACCTGACTATGTCCCGGAAGGTTTCGGCCAGCGCCAGGTCTCCGGGGTTTTCAGGCCTGGCCGGCAGGAAATTAGCCAGGGCCAGGGCTGTCTTCTTGACCTCCGCCCCGGGCGCGATGCCTATGTAGATGTCCGTGCCCGCGAAAAGCGGGCCGGTCAGCAGGATCAGCAGCGCCAGCGCTTTCATGGGGGCGGGGTCAGCCTTTCTTTGCCGGGGCTTTGGCCGGGGTTTTGGCGGGGGCCGCGGCCGGTTTGGCGGGGGAAAGCCTGGTGATGTAGTCTTTAGCGGTTTTGGCTTCCTGCGAGGCGGGGTAATCCTTCACTACGGAGTGCAGGTATTTCAGCGCTTCGCTTTTCTTGTCTTCGGGAAGCTTGAGCAGGGCCATGGCGTATTTCAGCCGGGCGGCGGGGATGCGGGCCGACTTGGGGAATTTCTCCAGCACGGTCGCGTAGGCGAGCGCGGCGTCCTGCCAGCGCTCTTTCAGGTAAAGCGATTCCCCGAGGTAGAAGTAGGCGCCCTCCGCCATTTCCCCGGCGGGGAACTTGGAGAGGTAGGTTTTGAACCCGGTCGCGGAGCCTTCGAAGTTGTTGTTGAGGAAGGCGTTGTAGGCGTCGTTGTAGATCTTGGCGGGCAGCAGCGAAGTTTCCACTTCCTCCTGCTGCTTGCGGATGGTCTGGCCTATGGCGTTGACCCGCTTGTTCATGGAGCTGTCTATCTCGTCGAGGTGGGAGGACAGTTTGTCCATCTGGGTGGAGATGTCCTTCATGCTTTCCGACGAGGCGTTGAGGTTCTTGGAGAGGTCCTCCATCTTCACGGCCAGCTCGGCCTGGTTCTTCTGCATCGTGGTCAGGCTGTTGTTCAGGTCGTCCATCTGGCTCTGCATCTGCAGCATGTCCTGCTGCGTAGCGACGCAGCCGGCCGCCAGCAGGCACAGGGGGGCGAGCAGGAATGATTTGAGGCGCATTTATTTCCCCTTGGCTTTGGTTTCCGCGCGGCGGTTGGAGAGCCAGCAATCGTCGGTAGCCTCGGTGCAGAGCGGCTTTTCCTCGCCGTAAGAGATCGTTCCCATGGCGCTTTCGGGCACGCCCAGGCGCACGTAATAATCGCGCACGGACTTGGCCCTTTTCTGGCCCAGGGCCAGGTTGTACTCGGTGGTGCCGCGGTCGTCGCAGTGGCCTTCCACCAGCACGGTCCAGTCCTTGTGGACCTTCAGCAGGGCGGCGTTGGCCTGCAGCGTCTGGCGCGAGGCCTCGGAAAGCTCGTAGCGGTCATAGTCGAAAGTGATCGTCTTGATGTTCGCCTGGGTGAGGAACTCTCCTCCGCGTATGTCGCCTTCCGTCGTCAGCGAGCCGGTGCCTTCCAGGGTTTCCACGCCGGGGATGGCGGTGGTGTCGGCCGTCATGTCGGTCGTCTGGTCGGCGCCGGCCTTTTTATTCTTATTGCCGCAGGAAGAAAGGGTGAACGCGGCCAGCAGCGGCAGCGCCAGGGCGAGAAGCAGGGTGTTTTTCCTCATTTTAAAGAAACCTCCGTAAACTTGCGCTTATACAAAGCTATATATAATCTATAAAAAATCCCGCGTTTTTACAATAAGAATTAAATCGGGCCCGGGCCGGGCTCAGGCGGCGATGTAGAGGCCGGCGGAGAGCAGCAGGCCGAAGACCGCCACCAGCCGCGCCGTTTCCGGCACCAGCTCCGAAAATTCGCCTTTGTCCGCCCGCGCTTTCAGTTTTACGGCCAGCGGCACGGACAGCGCGCAGAACACGGGGGGCCAGCCGCTGCCGAACGTAAAGGAAAAAAGATAAGGGGCGAAGATCAGCGCGTAATAGAAGCTGTGCGCCCTGGAGGGGCCCAGCGCGGCGGCCAGGGTCTCAAAGCCGGCCGCGCCGTCGCTTTTCACGTCGCGCATGTTATTGGCGTGCAGGATGGCCGTTATCAGCAGTCCCACCGGGATGGAGGCCCACAGCGCCTCCGGCAGGAAAGCCCCCGTCTGGATCAGCGCCGTGCCGCTTACGATGCAAGGCCCGAAAGCGAAAAAGATCCCGGCGTCGCCCAGCGTCCTGTATTTGTAGGCGAACCCCGTGCCCGTATAGAACCAGGCCAGGGCGAAGCCGGCCGCGCCCAGGCCCAGCAGGGCCGGCACTTGGTTCTTGAACGCCAGCAGCGCCCCGATGCCGCCGCCGGCCGCGAACAGCCCCAGCGCCGTCAGCAGCATGGCGCGCGGCGTCATCAGGCCGTCCACCAGGCCCCTGTCGTCGGCGGTTTCCCTGCGGTCCACCCCTTTTTTGAAATCGAAATAAGTATTGGCCAGGTTGGCCGCGGAGTGCACCAGCAGCGCCGCCGGGAAGGTCAGGCAGAAGTCTCCCCAGGAGAACCTGCCGTGCCGCCAGGCGACCACCGAGCCCAGCACCACGGGCACCAGCGAGGCCGGCCAGGAATAGGCGCGCAGGATGATCAGCCACTTACGGAGGATCGTTTTGTTCATTTTCCGCCCTTCAGGCCTTCCGCTCGCCCAGGGCCAGCAGGAAATCCCGGAGCGCGGCCGCGCCGGCGGCGCCGGGCAGCCGGGCCAGCAGCGGCGCCAGGGCCCTGACTTTTTCCGCCGCCGAGGCCCTGGCCGCGGCGGAAAAACCGCCGCTCTTCACCAGGTCCGCCAGGTCGAGCGCGTTGGCAAGGTCGGCCGCGGGCGCGGCCCGCATGGCCGCCAGCAGCTTTTCGGCTTTCGGCCCGGCCTGCGCGTCGTTCAGCGCGAGAATGAGCGGCAGCGTGAATTTGCCTTCCTTAATATCTTTAAGCGTCTCTTTGCCGCAGGCCCCCGCGTCCCCTTCGAAATCCAGCACGTCGTCTATCACCTGGAAAGCCGAGCCCGCCTGCTCGCCGATGACGGCGCAGGTTTCCAGCAGGTCCTGCCTGCGCGCCAGGTGGCAGGCCGCCAGGCCGCACCAGCGGAAAAGCGCGCCTGTCTTAAGGGCGACCATGCGCTCCGCTTCCAAAGCCGAGATCTTTTTGCCGCGGGAATTTTCCTCGATCAGGGCGCCTTCCGTCATGCGGCGCACCGCGTGCACCAGTTCTCCCTGCAGTTCCGGCGCGGCGCGGCCGGCGCGGTCGAAGGCTATGGCCATCAGCAGGTCGCCGACCAGTATGGCGCCGTTCACGCCCATCTGGTCGTAAAGGGTGGGCAGGCCCCTGCGGTAGCGGGCCAGGTCGAGGCAATCGTCGTGCAGCAGGGAGGAGGTGTGCGTGAGCTCGGCGGCGGCCGCGGCTTTGCGGGCGGCGGCCGCGTCCGTCTCCAGGGCGGCGGCCATGAGCAGCGTGAACCTGGCCCTGGCGGCTTTGCCCATGAAGCTGAAGGGGTATTTTTTAAAATCGAAAACTTCCGGCGCTATGCCGGCCAGGGCGGCGTTAACTTCCTCGTTAACGGCGCGCAGGGAGTCTTCTATGGTCTGTAGCTCGTAAGCCATATTATTCGGGCTATATTCTAGCATTTCCCAAAATTATATAATTCCGGTATGGGACACGGCCACGATCACGAACATGAACACGAACACGGCGCCTCCTGCGCGCACGGGCACGGCCACGGGGCCGGGGGCCGGCACCGCCAGGCCATCACCGCCGCTTTCTTCATCACCGCGGCCTTCATGCTGGTGGAAGCCGCCGGCGGCCTGCTCACGGGCAGCATGGCGCTGCTCAGCGATTCCATGCACATGCTCACGGACGCCGCCGCGCTCGGCATGAGCTTTTTCGCTTCGCGCCTGGCCGGGCTCAAGCCCGATTCCTCCCGCACCTTCGGTTACCGCCGCGCCGAGGTGGTGGCGGCGCTGGCCAACGCCATGCTGCTGTGGATCCTGTCGGGCTACATGCTGCGTGAAGTCTACGCCCGGTTCCACAGCCCGGTGCCGGTGCTGTCCGGCCCCATGATCTGGGTGGCCGCCGCCGGCCTGCTGGCCAACCTGGCCTGCGCCTGGATCCTGCACGCCCACAGCGGCGACAATATCAATATCCGCGGGGCTTTCCTGCACGTGCTCAGCGACCTGGCCGGTTCCGTGGCCGCCATCATCGCCGGCGTCATTATCCACTTCACCGGCTTTTACCTGGCGGACACCATAGTTTCCCTGCTGATAATAGGGCTTATCCTGTTCAGTTCCGCCAGGCTGCTGGCCGAGGCTTTTCATATCCTTATGGAAGGTTCCCCGCGCGGGCTCTCCCTGAAAGCCCTGGAGAAGGACCTGAGGGCCATAGACGGCGTTTCGGACGTGCATGAGCTGCACGCCTGGAGCCTTTCGTCCGGGTTCAACGCGCTCAGTGCCCACCTGGTGGTAAAAGACCCCGCCAAGCAGCAGGCGGCGCTGAAGACCGCCACCTGCGGGGTGGCCGCGAGCTTCGGTATCCGCCACTCGGTTTTCCAGGTGGAAAGCGAGCCCGTGGAAAATTCTTCCTGCGACATCTGCGCCTGAAATTCCCGGTATCCAAAGTCACAATATTTTCCGTTGACACTTATTCCGCTTCAAACCTATAATTCATCTATAGTGGTTAAGGGGCTTCCCGGCCAGCGGCCGGGGGTTCGTCCGCCTTCAATTAGGAGCTTTTTATGCGTTATCTTTTTTCCCTGATACTGCTGGCCGCTCTTTGCGGCCAGGCGCGCGCGGCCTATATAGATATGTGGCGCGGCGAGGTGGACCTCAAGCGCGCCGGCAAGACCGAGTGGGCCCGCCTGGAAGGCGACGAAAAAGTCCGCCTGGGCAACGGCGACGAGCTGCGCACCGCCCGGGCCTCCACGGTGGAGATCCTGATGGAGGACGGCACCAAGGTGAAGTTGGCGCCCGTGTCCGCGTTCAAAATGTCCTCGGAGAGCAAGGACGCCGTTTCGCTGGGGCTCTATTTCGGGCGCGTCCGTTCCTGGGTAAAGAAATTCTCCAAAAAATTCGAAGTGCGCACCCCCTCGGCGGTCTGCGCCGTGCGCGGCACCGATTTCATGGTGGCTTCCGACGAGGAAGGCAACAGCCGCGTGGAGGTTTACGACGGCTCCGTGCTGGCCGGCGATTCCAAGGGCAATTCCAGCCTGGTGCGCGGCGGCCAGGCGGCGGAGATCCCCATGGGCGCCAGGATGGGGACCCCCAGGGAGAACCCCAACCAGCCCGGCGACATGAATTCCTCGATCGGGAACCCGTCCCAGGCGGCCCGCAACGAGATCTACGGCGAGCTGTCCAAAGAGGACGTCGTCGCCAGGGCGCAGGAGGAGATGCAGTCCTCCGAGTTCCAGAACCGCAAGGTGGCCGTGGACGCTTTCGGCAACCGGGTGCGCATGGAGGAATATACCATCCGCCCCTCGGCCAACCAGTTCAAATACGTCGTGCTCAACACCCGCGACAGCCGCTTCGACTTCGGCAAGATCCTGTTCACCTTCAACAGCGCCCTGCCTTCCGACCTGTCGCTGGTAACCGCCAACATGATCTCCGCGGCCGGCACCGCCGCGCCGCAGTGGTACCTGACGGCCATGAACAGCGTGATGTCCAACACGCTGGATAAGGTCACCGAGGACGCTTCCGGCGGCATCATGCAGTCCAACGGCAGCGCCGCCGACCCGCGCTTTAACCTGGTTTTCGGGAATTATTCTTTCTACGCCGCGGGCCCTGATACCCTGCTTACCGCGCCCAACGACAGTGCCGCGATGGGCAAATGGATATGGACCAAGTCCGGCTATAACGTGGCCACCGGGGACGTAACGTCCGCTTCCTACCTGGGCACTACCGGCCTGGTCGCCTCCGTCACCGGCGACGCTTTTCACAGCATAAGCAGGAATACTTTCAACGAGGGCACCTATATCCAGGCCGAGGATTTCGTGATCTTCGACGACGGGAAAATACTTTCCGCCGGGGATTTCGGCGCGGGGCTGGGCGGGGGAGAAACCCTGGACCAGATCACCGACCGGCTTAATTTCGAACGGGTCTATACCAGCAACCTTTTCAGCGGGCGCAATATAAACCTGGTCTACTCCGCCAAGCTGCTCAAGGACGCCGGGCTGCTGCGCCTCGAATAAGGGAAACGAATCATGGAAAAAACGAATAAAGACTTTGTAAAAGCCTGCCTGGCCGGTTTTTTGCTCCTCTCCCCTTTTTCCTTCCTTAAAGCCGAAGTGAAGATAACCCCGGTGGCCGATATCTCGCTGCTGGGCGGCAAGTATTACCTGGACGCCGACGCCGCCTCTTTCCAGGGCCGCCTGGACGCCTTCCTCTCCCCGGCGCTGAACCTGGGCGAAGGGCACGACCTGATCCCGGTCTATGCCGGCAACTACTCCGGCACGCAGGACATCCAGGAGCTGGCCGGCGGCGGCGTGCTTACCCGCCAGCGCCAGACGCATACCTTCTCCCTTAAATACGTCTACACCCGCGAATTCGACAAGTACAAGCCCAGGGTTTCCTACTCCAAGGCCCTGATAAAGGAGACCAAGGACGAGAAATGGGCCGACGGGCTTTTCGACTATAACACCCTTTCCCTGGGCTTCGACGCGGAGCAGGAACGCCCCCACGGCACCTTTACCGAGTCCTACGATTTTTACCAGGTGAAGTATCCCAACTACAGCACGCTGCTGTCCCAGTCGCAGTCGGTCTTCAACGACACCACCACCTTCAACGAACTGTCGGCCAACGCCGGCAGCGACCCGCTGGACAATACCAGCCACCGCCTGGGCTTCGTCTACGCCTGGTTCCCGGACCCCGCCCAGATGAAGGCCGGCTACGACCTCACCTACCGCACCTACGGCGACCAGGCCGTAGCCGCCAACCCCGAACTGGGCCAGTCCCCTTTCAAGAGCGATAAGCGCGCCGACATCGTCCAGAATTTCAGCTTCAGGCTGTCCCGCGCCCTGAAGCCGGTTTACCTCGGCGCCGCGGCCCGCGTGGGCTGGCTCAGCTCCAACCAGGGCTCCTACGATTCCCTGCAGAAAGAATACATGAAGGATTACTACAGCTACGTGGACATAAACATCAGCCCGTCCGCCAGCCTGGTCTTCAAGAACGGCGCGCAGTTCAGCTTCGGGCTGGACTGGCGCCGGCTTTATTACCTCGGGCGCCTCAAGCAGAACGTCAGCGGCGCTTACGGCGACGCGAAGATCAACCAGACCTTCTGGCTTACCTCGCTTTCCGCCCGGTATCCCGTTTTCAACAGGTTCTACGCGCGGGCGGCCTACAATTACCAGGTCTCGTCCTCCAACATGCGCTACGAGGAGAACTACCGGTATAACTACAGGGCCAGCACTTACCTGATGGGCCTGGAGTGGGAATTTTAAATAGCGGTCAGCGGTTGACGGTCAGCGGAGCGGGAAGAAATTTGTTTTTTTGCGCAAGCCCCGCGGCTTAAGCGCCCAGCTGTGTTTTCAGGAGAACTTATGTTTAATATGAAAAAAACCATTTTAATCCTGGCGGCCGCCGCAGGCCTCTGGGCCGGAACCGCGGGGCGCGCCGGTGCCACCAACGACGCCACCGGCGTGAACGCCGTCGCCGGCCCTTACACGGGCACTATCCACTACACCTGGCAGGTCAACGACACGCTGGTACAGGGCAACGGCGACCTGTTCTACATCCAATACACCACCAACCCCGCTACGGTGGTCTGGGATAAAAATGACGCGCAGATCGTTATTTCCACTTCCGCCGCCAGCGGTTCGCAACAGGGTTATATTATAGGCGGGCTGGATGCCGGCCGCAACGGCGCCGGGGTGATAGAAAGCCCAACTTATACGTTCAAGGTCTGGGTGGAACTGGCCGGGACCCCCTCGGCGGACTGCCCCACCATCGCGGCCGTGCCCAATACCCCCGTTTTTCCTTCGGTCTCGGCCACGCCTTACGGCGGCGGCCTGCTGCTGCTTGAGAACGGCGTCCGTGAAGCCGATTACGCCGGGCGCATGGCCGTGGATCCCCAGGGCAACGTTTACCTGGTAAACACCATGCCCACCTGCCAGGATTGCGGCAACGACGTGGTGCTGCGCAAATATAACTCCGAAGGCGCGTTACAGTGGGTGCGCGTTCTCAACAGCGGAGTTCGGAACGGCAACGATTACGGCCGTGCCGTGGCCGTCAACCCCTTTAACGGCGACGTCTACGTGACCGGCAGCCTCAGGAACAGCACCGACGAAGATATCATAGTGGCCAATTACGCCGCCAACGGCGAGCTGAAATGGCTGATCAACCGCCCCGGCGCCGTGGGCAATGACCGCGGTATGGCCGTACTTTTCGACACTTATTCCGGCTATGTCTACGCCGGCGGCTACACCGTGCAGGCCTCCTCGGCCGGCGCGGACGCGTGGCTGGCCAAACTTTCCGCCGGCGGCGTCCCGGTGTGGGAGAAGATCTTTAACAGCACCAGCTCCCTTAACAGCGAAGACTATATCAGCGGCCTCGCCGCGGACGCTTCCGGTTATGTTTACTCCTCCGGGCAGGACTATAACTCCGGCGCCAACGCCGACATGCAGATAGTCAAATACGATCCCTCGAACGGCAACAAGCTGGGTGTAATGGGCTACAACAGCCCCGGCAACGGCTCCGACGCCGCCTCCGGCATAGCGGTGGACCCGGCCGGCTACGCCTACCTCTGCGGCTACGAGGACCGCAACGACATCGGCCAGGGGAGCAACCTGCTGCTGCGCAAGTATAACCTGGGGCTTACCACCTTTACCTGGACCCGCACTTACGACAACCCCAATACCACCTATAGCAAGAACGAGGGCGCCAAAAACTGCGCCGTGGACAAGTTCGGCGGCATTTACGTGGCCGGCTACGAGTACCGCATGGATTTGGGCCAGATGAGCAACTCCATCTATTTCAAATACACCGCGGACGGCCAGCTGGTCTCCACGCGCACTTACGCCACGCAGAACGAGGACTATTTTTACGACGTGGCGCTGAGCACGACCGGCGGCGTGCTGCTGGCGGGCCAGTTCGGCGACTCTTACGGCTTCTATTCTTTCCCGCAGGCCGGCGGCAGCCCTTTCCAGCTGGGTTCCTACGCCGGGCAGTACACCGGTTCCGTGCAGCTTAACTGGACCTACCCCGAAGCTATCGTCGGAGGCACGCAGCTGCACATCCAGTACAGCACGGCCGCCGCCTACGCCTGGAACTACGCCAACGCCCAGGTAAACTTTTCCAGCGGCCCCGTGGCCGCCGGTACCGGCGACGGTTACCTGGTAAAGGGCCTGCCCGCTTCGCGCGACGCCTGGGGCAACTCCACCACGCCCACCTATTACTTCATGGCCTGGATAGGCAGCACCCCCATGGGCCCCCCCGTTTACGCCCAGGCCCGCACGCCGGCGCTTAACGACATCGTCAATACCTACCCGCAGGCCAGGTTTACCTTTACGGAGAATAACGCTTACGACTTTGCCACTACCATGGATAGTTCCGGTAATATCTACCAGGCCTATAACATAATGAGCGGCGCCAGCATGGAAGGCGGCTGGGGTTTGCGCAAATACAATAAGTCAAGTGGCCGCTACGACTGGACCCGGTTCTACAACAGCACGGCCGCGACGGTTAACGCGAGCCCTTATTTCACTATCAAATCCCTGGCCGTGGCACCTTCGGGCGTTATTTACGCCGCCGGCTCCATGGATTCCAGTCCCACCGACATGCAGGACGTCTACCTGGCCAAGATCATGCCCGACGGCGTAATGGCCTGGAGCCAGCTGTATGCCGGCGAAACCATGGGTATGGATTCCGCCAACGCCATAGGCCTGGACGCCTCCGGCAATATTTACCTGGCCGGGCAGATAAAGAACGCGGGCTATCAATCGGCCCTGCTTAAAAAAGTCACGCCGCTGGGCGCCACGGTCTGGACTTCGATGCTGGACGCGGTGGATCAATATACGAGCAAGTATTTTTTCGGTATCGCCGTCACCACCTCCGCCGTCTATGCCGCGGGCCGCAAAGGTATCGTGATGAACGATGAGGATATCTGGCTTGTGAAATACGGCCTGGATTCCAACGCCGTGCTCTCCGAGGCGGAGATCACCAACCCCGGTTTTGACGCCGCCTATGGCGTGGCTGTCGGGCCCGATTCCGATATTTACGTGGCCGGCAAACTCTATACCGCCAACGAAGACGCCTGGCTGGGCAAGTTCGTTAACCACGACGGCGCCGCGCTCCAATATATAGACGCTTCCGTCTATAACAGCCCCGGCAATATGATGGATTATAACTACGGGGTCACTTATTACGGCGGGGAGTTGTATACCGCCGGCTATGAGATGCGCAACGACCTTGAACAGAGCGACAATATCCGCGTGACTAAAGTGAATCCGTCCACGCTGGCCGCGCTCTGGACCAAGACCTTCGATTCCGGCGGGAGCTACACCCAGGAGCGCGCCAGCGCCGTAATGCTGGACGGTTCCGGCGTTTTCGCCGCCGCAGCCCTGATGGGTAAACCCGGCATCTACACCTTCCTGCCCCCGTCGTTCATGGTAGGCGGGCGGCCCGGCGGCTACCCCGGCACCGCGGAGGTCTACTGGACCTCCCCTTACGACCTGGCCACCGGTTCCACCTATTATTTCCAGGCCAGCACTTACACGCTCAACTTCGCCTGGGACGAAGCCAATGCCCAGACGGTGTTCTATACTACCGCGCCAGTTTCCTCGGGCATGTACCAGAGCTACAATATCGGCGGCCTGGACGCCAGCCGCAGCGGCACAGGCGCCATTACCTCGCCCAATTACTATATCAAGGGCTGGGCTTTCGACGGCGAGACGGTAGCGCCGCTGTCCGGCTGGGCCACCACCTACGCCAATACGCCCGGCGTGCAGGACACCGCGGTCACCTACCCCGACAGCAAGGTGTGGAGCATCAACAACTCCTACAGCTGGCGCAATAAATCCGCCCGCGACGCCGCCGGGAACCTTTATACCGTCTCCAACTCCTGGATAGACGGGGCCAGCCTGTTCGTGCTGCGCAAGTACCGCCCGGACATGAGCATCGCCTGGACCAAGTTCTTCGCGGGGCGCGCCAACGAATACGTGCAGGCTTTCGCGGTAACCGCCGATTACGCCGGCAACGTGATAGTGGCCGGCACGCGCGGCTCCTGGGAAACCCTGACCAGGAACGACATCATGGCCGTTAAATACGACGCGGCCGGCAGCCTGCTGTGGAGCCGCAACTACGACTTCGCCAATAATTACGACGACGGCTACGCCGTAGCCGCCGACGAGACCGGCACGCTGTACCTGGGCGGCAGCGTCCAGAACCAGGTCGGCAACGCCAACTTCGCGTACGTGCTTAAAACTACCGCCGACGGCGTGCTGCTGACCACGGCCGCGTTCAACGGCAACAGCGGCTCCTGGGGCAACGAGATCACCGACCTTGTCTTCGACGCCACCAATACGGTGGTCTATGTGACCGGCAATATCAATAACTCGGTCACCGGCGGCGACGCCTTCGTGCTCAAGCTGGATGAGGACCTGCTGACGCTGTCCACGGCCGTCATCACCGGCGCGGGGAATAACTGGGACCAGGGCGGCGGCATCGCCGCCGACGGCCTCGGCAACGTCTACGCCGCGGCTTCGGTCTATAACGGCATGGAGACCGGCTCCGACATCTGGCTGCGCAAACTGGACGCTACCGTCGAGCCCGTCATGGCCTCCGAATGGACCCAGTCCTATAACGACCCCGCCAACAGCTACGATACGGCCGGCAACGTCGCCATGGACTCCATGGGCAGTGTGTATGTGACCGGCGCGGAATCGCGCTGGGACATAAACCAGGGCGAGAACCTCTTTATCCGCAAGTTCACCGCGGACGGCGGCATCATCTGGAGCAAGTCCTTTAACGGGGGCGGCTCCTCCTACGAGCGCGGCTGGGACGTCCACGTGGACACCGCCGGCTATGTTTACGCCACCGGCGAATTCAACGGCGGCTTCGGCGTCTACCGCTACCGCCAGATCGTCTTCTCCAACAGCAACCCGCTGCTGTCCATCTTTATAACCTCTGGCACCGCCAGCGCGGCCGCGGGCGGCGTGCCCGTGGTGATCATGCCGTTCGACCAGAGCGGCGGCGTCAACCCGGAGCTGATGGTGATAGGCAGCGCCAACGCCTCGGGCTATTTCAGCGCCCGCCTGCCCGCCGGCATGCAGTACTTCGTGGGTATTTCCACGCCGGGCTTCAAGCCCACTATTAAAGACCAGCTGATGGACCCGTACGGCTCTTTCATGGTGAACCTCATCGGCGATACCACCAAGTACTACCGGCTGTACCGCAAGAGCGCGGCCGAGCCCGGCCATACGCTTAACGTGTTCGTGTCCTCCGGCCTGGTGGCCGGCGACTACCTGATGGGCGAGGTCTTCTATTCCATGAACGGCGACAAAGCCGCCTACGGCATAGCCAAGTCCACCTCTTTCAATACCTCCATCACCCTGCACAACGTGCCGCCCGCCGACGGCGGGGTCTACGGTTTCAATATCAGCGTGCCCGGCAAGAACAAGGCCGCCATGCTGTACCTGAACCAGGCCTTCCCCGGCGTTTCTAATTATGTAGTCGACATGACCAGCGCCGTGTCCATGGTGGGCTACACCGTGGGCGGCTCCACCACCCCGCCGTCCTTCCAGGCCGTGGTGCGGTCTACCTGGGGCGCGCCCGTAGAGGGGACCCGCGTGGAACTATCAAAGTGGGCCAATATCCCGGCCCGCTGCGACGGGCACGACCCCTGCTGGCAGAAATACCTGGTCTACGAAAACCTTACCGACGTGAACGGCCGGGCGGTGTTCAACAATGTCCCGCTCTCCACCGGCAGTTATAACCTGGAGATCAAGAAGCAGGGCTACAGCAACTATGGCGAAGGCGGCAATAGCGACTGTGCCATGGCCGGCGCCTGGGGCATCTGTATCTCTACCCCCGGCTACACGGTAACGCGCGATTACATGCTCGCCCTCGCTACCTATACGCTGACCGGCGTGCTGAAGTATAACGGCGTCCCGCTGCCCAATGCCAGCATCATGCTTAACGGCAATAACGACTGGGTCTCCCAAGGCAGCGACTCTTACGCGCAGGCGTACAATCCAGGCGTCCGCACCGAGGCCAGGGTCAAGACCGGGTCTGACGGTTCCTTTACCATCACCGGCCTTACGGACGGCAACGCGCGCCTTAACGCCGAATTTATGGGCAACTGGCGCGATCTGAACGCCGGCAACCTGCAGGAGGACAGCTCCGACGATATCCGCGTTACCATCTCCTCCGACTCCGCCCGCAAGCCCACCGACAGCGCCGTCTGCCTGCCGGGCCGCGTCTGGGTGCTGGACTCTTCAGGCGCCTGCCTGGCGGCCAACAACCTGCAGTTCAACCTGGCGCCCGCCGGCGGCAACGCCCTGGGGACGCTCTACGGCAGCCTGACTTTCGTTACCACCTACACCATCTCGGGCTCCAGCCCGCTGGAGATACCGGCTTCCTCGCCGGTGGTGGTGATGGCCATGCAGAACTGCGACGGCGACTGCCAGAGCCGCCAGCTGGGCTTTACGTCCTTCTCCGGCACCCTTAACTCGGCGACCACGGACTATACCATCGCCTTGTCCTCGGGCGTCAGTTATTACGTAAAGATCTACTCAACGGAATGGGCCATGCTGTCTTCGTTCAACGACGCCGCCAGCTTCAGCTCCACCGACACGGTGCGGATGGACTTTACCCTCACCAGGTCCGGCGGGCTGAAAGGCCAGCTTAAATTCCCCGACGGCACCAACTTCAAACCCAACTACTCCACGGGGGACGACGACCCGGATTACTACGCCGCCGACGTAGAGGTGCGCGGCAAGAACGTGCAGTTCAGCGACGGCAGCAACGTGGACGAGTACGGCACTTTCGAATACCCCAACGTGCCGCCCGGCATTTATGATATTTACATAAAGCCGCGGGGCGACGGCTTCAGGTGGCCCCCGGTGGAGCTGGAAAACGTGTCCGTCAGCCTGGGCAAGACCACCGAGGTGAAAATGACGCTGTCGGACGGCCTGGTGGTGCAGCCGCAGATCTTCGGCCTGCCGGAGATCTCCACGCCCGCCTGGACCTATACGGTGATCGGCGTGCCTTCCGGCTTCGCCATGAACCAGCGCAACATCACGGAGCTGTTCTTCGAAGAGCCGCAGTATTACTTCAACTACAGCTCTACTACCGCCACCTGGGACAAGAAGTACATGGTGCCGGGCCAGTACGACTTCTACCTGACCGTCGGGGCCTCTTATAACCCCGGCGCAGACGACCAGTACCGGCCGCAGAGCTACTACCAGTTCGCCAACTTCATAGGCCAGAAGCGCGGCCTGACCATTAAGAAGTCCGACGCCACGCCCGGCACCCTTGCCCAGCCTATCCCGGTGACCGTGCTGGGTTCGGTGGGCCAGGGCGTTATGACCGGGCATATCACCGGCAGCAAGATCTTCACCGACCAGGATTTCGAGAAGATCTTCGCCAACTTCGACTCGGAGATCATGCCGCTGATCCCGGCTGTCATGCTCTATGACACGGCCGGCGACCTGAAAGGCTTCGGCCACGCCATGCCCGACGAAGTCGCCATCGGCGCTTTCGAGGGCGGCATCAAGGAAAAGAACAAGCAGGTGGTCCTGGACGCGCTGGTGGCCAACCCGCTGCGCTACCTGGTGTGGGGCGTGCCCCCGGGCCGCTATACGGCCGTGTTCGTAAACCCCAACTACCCGCCTATCGCCAAAGAAGTGCAGCTGCCCGAAGACGAGGCCTATGAGTTCAACTTCGACGCGCAGACGCTGGTAGTGGGCGGCATCTCCGGCGTAGTGAAGAGCTCCGACACCGGCAACATCCTGGAGAACGCGCGGGTGTACCTGAAGCACCGCACCGTGGAAAAGTTCGCGGTCACGAATTCTTCCGGCGCCTTCACCTTCTCCAACCTGCCGGCCGGCATTTACCGGCTGGAGGTCACCAAGGACGGCTTCGTGAAGACCGGCCAGAAGACCGGCCTGGCCGGCTACGACTCGGCCGCCTTCGAGTTCTTCATGGTGCCCTCCGAGTCCAAGATCACCGGCAAGGTGTACCTGGGCAAGTTCCCGTCGCCTTCCACCAGCCAGGGCATAAAACTGGTGGCCTACGACGAGACGCTCAACGTGCAGTCGCCTTCCTCCTATCTGCCCAAGATCGAGGCGCAGACCGGCGAAGACGGCTCCTACGAGCTGACCGGTATCATCATGGGGCACCTCTATAAGGTCTCCGCCTTCATGGAAGGCAAGCTGCCCGAGACCCTTACCGTGACGGCCCTTAACGGCGACACCGTGGTGGACGACATCGTGCTGCGCGACGTGCCGCCGCAGATAACCGTGAAGGTGCGCAAATCCCCGGATTCCGTCAGCAAGGTGGACGTGATCATCACCAGCCCCAAGGCGCTGGTCACCACCCCGGTCTGCCGCTATACCGTGGGCGAGGAGTACATCTCCACCGCCGCGGTAAGCCTGGCGCTGGTGCCTGGCGCCAATAACAGCTACCAGGGCCAGTTCTCGGTCTCCTCCAACCGGCAGTATTACGCCGTCTTCGTGGCGGCCGGCGACGGCGACAACCGCATGGAGAAAGAGATCCAGTACGACCAGACCAACGACGCCAAGACCGAGCAGTACATCCAGGACGCGGCCATAGCCGGCGGCGAGGTGGTCATGGACCAGGAGACCGAGGAGTATTCCGGCATAGAGCTGGACGCCGGCGCCATCACGACGTCGTCGGGCACGGCCGACTTCTCCAACCTGGTGGGCGGCTTCTTCAGCGCGCTGCCCTCGGTAAAGACCGTCAAGACCGCCAAAGGCAACGTGACCCTGGACACCGCCATCAGGAACCTGATGGCCTCCGAGATCTATAACATGGACCTCGCCAACGCGCAGCCGAACAAGCCCTTCACCCTTACGCTGAAGTACGACAAGGAGCGCGCGCTGAACACCAACGGCCTGCGCATCTACCAGTACGACGAAGCCGCGGGCATGTGGAAGGAGATCCCCGGCAACTATACCGTGGACCCCATGACGGGCGTCGTGTCGGTGGACGTGTCCAGCCTGGAGCTGGCGTACGAAGGCAGCGGCGGCGGCACCAGCCCCCTGGCGCGCAAGCGCATGCGGATGAGCTCGGTGCGCAACGGCCGCTACGTGCCCAACTCGTCCACGCCCGCGGGCCAGACCGGCAAGTTCGCCGTGTTCACGGCGAAGCCGGACAATAATACGACGGCGTTCACGGGCTCGTTCGCGGTTTACAACATGCCCAACCCGTTCAGCCTGAAATCCAAGACGGTGAACGTGAGCGCGGACGGCGGGATCGCCGTGGCCGCTGGCGCCTATGCCACCAACGGCACGCTGATAAAGTACAACCTGCCGGCGGGCAAGTCCGGCAACCTGAAGTTCGTCATCTATAACCTGGCCGGCGAGAAAGTGCGTACCATAGACGAAGGCGTGCGCCCCGGCGGCTACGTGCATTATTCGGAGTGGGACGGCAGGAACGACACCAACCAGGACTGCGCGTCCGGCGTCTACTTCATGCTGACCTACGTGGACGGCAAGAAGCTGGGCACCAAGGCCCACAAGATGGCGATAATAAAATAGCGGGCGGGCAGCGGCCGGGGTTCCCGGCCGCCGCGGATTTAGGAGCTGCGGTCCTGAGAAGTTTAGCGAGGTAACTTTATGAGAAAACTATTTATCCTTTCCCTGGCGCTGGCTTTGCCGGCGGGGGCTTACGCTTCGGGAGCCGGCACCACGGCGGCGCCGTTCCTTAAGGCCGCCATGAGCCCGCGGGCGGTAGCCATGGGCGGGGCCTTCGGCGCGCTGGCCAACGATTCCGGGGCCGTGTTCGTGAACCCGGCCGGCCTGGCGCAGTTCGAAGAGCAGGAGGTGGCGGTGGACTTCAGCACCTACCTGCAGGACGCCAAGATGGGAAACCTGTCCTACGCGGGCCGCGTCGGCGGGAACCGCTTCGGCTTCGGCGCCACTTTCATGACGGTGGGGGGGCTGGAGAAGCGCGGGCTTAACGACAACGTGGGCGCGGTGACCGGCCTGGGCGAATTCAGCGCCAGCGACATCGCCGTGACCTTTTCCTACGCCAAGCCCGACATCATGCCCGCTTCCCTGCCCAAGCTGGACGGCGGCTTCTCGGTCAAGTTCATCCGGTCCGCCATCGACGACGAGTCCGCCTTCGCCGCGGCCGTGGACGCCGGCGCCATCTACCACGCCACCCCCAAACTGAACCTGTCCCTGGCGATCCAGAACCTGGGCACCAAGATGAAGTTCGAAGAGGAGTCCGACCCGCTGCCCGTCAACCTGCGCGCGGGCGGCCTTTACAAGGCCTCCCCCGAGCTTAACGTGGTGGCCGAGGTCAGCGAATATTTCCAGGACGAGAAGATCTACCCGTCCCTGGGGGCCGAATACTGGTTTCGCAAAGCCTTCGCCCTGCGCGGCGGCTATAAGTTCGGCTATGACACCGCCAACCTGGGGACCGAGGTGGGTTTAAGCCTGGGGTTCGGGGTCAAGGTGTCCGGGCTGGGCGTGGATTACGCCTTCCTGCCTTTCGGCGACCTGGGCAGCATACACCGGTTCGGGTTCTGGATGCAGTTTTAACGCGCCGGACAGCCAAAGAAAAAGAGCCGCGATCTTCGCGGCTCTTTTTATTTAGGGGCGGTACTTACCTGATAAAATCCTGCTCCGGCCAGTCGCCGGGCGACCCGTCCACCGAAGCCAGGCGCTGGTCTTCGCGGGAGGCCGCGCGCATCTTCTGAAAAGATTCCTTGAGTTCCGTCAGCGAAACGTCGTATTTTTTGATCTTCATCAGCACCACGTAGCAGATCGCCAGGGTGACCAGGGCCACCGGCCCCACGTAGGTCCAGGCCAGCGAATTCAGCTGGAAAAGCAGCAGGGCGCACATCAGCATCCACAAGGAGAGCGCGAAGCTGGATCCGGCGAGGATATAGGAAATTATCAGGTTATACTCCTCCGTCTTGGACAGGGAAATGACGATGACCATAAGCGCGATGTTGATCATGGCAAGGTAGAGGGCGCGCGCCACCCAGCTTTTCCAGCGGTGCTTGGAAAGCAGGATGGTGCCGTAGACCGGGTGATTGATCAGCTCCGCGTCCTCGAAAGTGGTCTCGGCCATGGATTGCTGTATTTCCGGGGTCTGTTCGCCCGCGGCGGGGGTGTAGTCGAAGGATTGTTCCTCTACCGGGGTGTTGGCCTGCGCGGCCGCCGGCGCGGGGCAATGCGCCGCCAGGCAGGCCGCGGCGAGCAGGGAGGAAAGCAGGAGCTTATTCACCATCAGCGTCCCCCAGTTCGGGTACCGAGGGGAGGGTGTCGGATTCCAGGCGGTAGTAGCGCGTAGCCCCCACGCCCAGCTTCACCGGGGCGTACTGGACTTCCCTGAGTTTCTTCTGCTGCTTCTCAGTGGAAATGGTCTTCCTGATCTTGATGTCCTGGCGCACGTTGATCCTGTCCGAGAAATGCCAATAGGACGACACGAAACCGCCTATCACGCAGGTGATGATAATGCCGTTAAAGAAGTACTGCTCCCGGTCCTTGCGTATCCAGAACCTGCTGTTGATCACATTGGTCTCCTGAGCGGGCTAAACGAATTCTCGGAAAACTGCGTTGGAGACGTAAAGGCGGTCCTCTTTTATCTTAAGGACCCTGCCGGCCGTCTCTACCAGGCCGGCGGCCGTAAGGCGGCCGAGCTCCTCTTTGAATTCTATAAATATATCGTCCGTGAGTTCAATTCCGGAAGTTTTGCGCAGCCCGAGCATTATTTTCTCGGCTCTTTTAGCGCGCCCGGAAAGGGTTTCCCGGTATTGCGCCGGGATGGCCTCCCCGGCCAGAGCCGCTTTCACGTAGGCGGCGGTACCGGCGGTGTTGGCCCGGCGCTCCCCGTCCAGGTAGGAGGCGGCGGAAGGGCCCAGTCCCAGGTAGTCGCCCTGTTCCCAGTAGTTCAGGTTGTGCAGCGACTCCCGCCCCGGCAGGGAAAAATTAGAGATCTCGTAGCGGTTCAGGCCCGCCAGCTTCAGGGAGGCGGCCCCCGTTTCGTACATGTCGGCCGCGGCGTCGGGTTCTTCCTCTACTTGCGCGGCCGAGAACGGCGTTCCTTCGTGCACTTCCAGGGCGTAAAAAGAAACGTGCTCGGGTTTCAGCTTGAGCAGCCACTCCAGGGAGTCGGAAAAATCCTTGAGCGACTGGCCCGGCAGGCCCGACATCAGGTCGGCGTTCATGTTCCTGAACCCGGCTTCGCGCAGCTGCCCCCAGGCCTTCAGGAAGTCCCCGGACGTGGCCACCCGGCCCAGCCGCTTGAGCAGGGCGTCCTGGGAGGCCTGCAGGCCCATGCTGATGCGGCTGATGCCGGCGGCCTTGAGCAGTTCGGCTTTGCCGGCGTCCAGGCTTTCCGGGTTGGCTTCGAAAGTGGCTTCCGCGAGGCCGCCCAGCGGGCCGGTCAGCTTTTCCACCGCCCGGAAGAATTTTTCCAGCTGCCTCTCTGAAAGCAGGCTGGGCGTGCCGCCGCCGGCGTAAAACGTGGTGAACCTGCCGGCCAGGGCCGCGTAGGAAGCGGCTTCCCGCGTCAAAGCTTCCAGGAAAACGTCGATCTCTTCGGCCGTTCCCGGAGCGGAAGCGAAGTCGCAGTAGCCGCACTTGGCTCGGCAGAAAGGTATGTGTACGTAAAGCCCCGGCATTCCTACTATTATACCCGAAAGGGACAAAAAAAAACGGGGGCGGATCGCTCCGCCCCCGTGTTGCGCCTGCCGGCGTTCCTAGCCCTGGTTCTTCTTCATGAACAGGTTTATCATGTCGATCGGTATCGGGAAGATCGTGGTGGAATTCCTTTCGGTGGCTATCTCGGTCAGGGTCTGCAGGTAGCGCAGCTGGATGGCGGCGGGTTCCTTGCCGATGATGGCGGCGGCGTCGGCCAGTTTCTGCGAAGCCTGGAATTCGCCCTCGGCGTGGATGATCTTGGCGCGGCGTTCGCGTTCGGCTTCGGCCTGGCGGGCGATGGCGCGCTGCATTTCCTGCGGCAGGTCCACGTTCTTCACCTCGACGCTCGACACCTTTATGCCCCAGGGCTCGGTGTGCTGGTCGAGGATCAGCGCCAGGTTCTGGTTGATCTTGTCGCGCTGCGCGAGCAGGTCGTCCAGCTCCTGCTGGCCGAGCACGCTCCTGAGCGTGGTCTGGGCCAGCTGGCTGGTGGCGTACATGTAATTTTCAACGTTCAGTATGGCCTTCTGCGGGTCCACGACGCGGAAATAGACCACGGCGTTGACCTTCACGGAAATGTTGTCGCGGGTTATGATGTCCTGCGGGGGCACGTCCATGACTACGACGCGGGTGCTCATGCGGAACATCTGCTGCACGCCGGGGATCAGGAAGATCAGGCCCGGGCCTTTCACGCCGGTAAAGCGGCCGAACGTCAGCGTGACGCCGCGCTCGTATTCGTTCAGGACCTTTATGCTGGCGAAAAGTATCACCACGCCTATGATTATCAGCGGTAACATGCTCATTTTATCCCTCCGTAACTCGTGAAAATTGCCCTGCTCCCAAAGTCTACCAAAGAAAGCGCCGCCGTGCCAAGGCGGCGGCCGGCCGGCGCCGCGCCGCCCGGATCCGGGGGGGTCTCCGTCGTTCCGACGCCGCGCGCCGTCCTGCTCCGCCGGGAAATTTAGTATTATATAGGCAAGGTCTTTAACTTATGAGCAAAAGAAGATTAGCGAGGGAAAACTGCCTGCAGTCGCTTTACAGCTCGGACATCGCCAAGCTGGAGCCGGCTTCCGTGCTGGCCAGCTTCCAGATGGAAGAGTTCGCCCTCGAGGCGAAGGTTTTCGAGTTCTATAAGACCCTTTACTCCTCCACCATCACCAATATCACCCAGATAGACAACATTATAAAAACGACCAGCCTTAACTGGGAAATGGACCGCATGCCCGCCATCGACCGCTCTATCCTGCGCATGGCCGTCTGCGAGATGATGATCCTCTCCTCCGCCCCCGTGGCCGTCATAATCGACGAAGCCATAGAACTGGCAAAGAAATACTCCACCGAGAAGTCGGGCAAGTTCGTCAACGGCGTGCTGGACAGTATAGCCCGGCAAAACAATCTAGTAAAATGACCCGCTCCCCGCGCGAGGAGATAGAGGCGCTCAGGGCCGAAATAAGCCGGCACGAGCGCCTTTATTACGTTTCCGACTCCCCCGAGATCTCCGACGGCGAGTTCGACGCGCTGATGAACCGCCTGAAAGAGCTGGAGGCCGCCCACCCGGAATTCGCCTCCGACGACTCGCCCACGCGCCGCGTCGGCGGCGAGCGCTCCGACACCTTCGCCCCGGTACCGCACCGCATCCCCATGCTTTCGCTGGACAACTGCTATTCCCCGGAGGAATTCCTGGAATGGCACGCGCGCGTGAAAAAGGGCCTCAACAACGAACCTTTCGAAATGGTGGTGGAGGCCAAGATAGACGGCCTCTCCTGCTCCATAGAATACGAGAACGGCAGGCTTTTCAGGGCTTCCACGCGCGGGGACGGCGAAACCGGAGAGGACGTAACCCGTAATGTGCTCGCTATGACGCTGTCCAGGCTTTCAACGGGGAAGGTCCTTCCGCTTCCCGTAAAACTGGCTTTATCAAAACCTCCCGCTTTGTTCGAGGCGCGCGGCGAGGTGTACATGGAAAAAGAACAATTCGCCTATCTTAACGGCGAGATCTCGGCCCAGGGGGGGGAGCCTTTTGTAAATCCCCGGAACGCCGCCGCCGGTTCCCTGAGACAGAAAGATCCGCGTATCACGCAGGCCCGCGGGCTGAAATTCATCGCCCATTCCTACGGCTACCTAGAGGGCATGGTGGAGCCGGACTCGCACTGGGAATACCTGAATATCTGCAGGGGCCTGGGTTTCCAGATCTCCACGCTGGGCAACAGGCCCTGCCGGAGCGCCGACGAGGTGCTGGCCTTTTATAACGAATATACCGAGCGGCGTTTCGCCCTGCCTTACGAAATAGACGGCCTGGTGATAAAAGTGGATTCGCTGCGGCAGCGGCGCCTGCTCGGGTTCACCTCCAAGAGCCCGCGCTGGGCCATAGCTTTCAAGTACCCGGCCCAGCAGGCCACCACCACGGTGAAGAACGTGGAGTTCTCGGTGGGCCGCACCGGCGCCATCACGCCCGTGGCGGAACTCGAGCCGGTGAAATGCGGCGGCGTCACCATCTCCAGCGCCACGCTGCACAATTTCGACGAGATAGCGCGCCTGGGGCTGAGGCTCGGCGACCGCGTGGTAATAGAGCGCGCGGGCGAGGTGATCCCCAAGGTGGTAAAGGTACTGGCCGACGCCAGGAAGGGCCTGGAAAAAGAGATCGTCCCGCCCAAAGCCTGCCCTTCCTGCGGCTCCGAGCTGTTCAAGGACGAGGCGGAGGTGGTGCTGCGCTGCGTCAACCCTTCCTGCCCGGTGCAGTTCAAGCGCTCCCTGCTGCATTTCGCCTCGCGCGACGCCATGAACATAGACGGGTTCGGCGTGTCCTCCGCCGGGCAGCTGGTGGAGCGGGGCCTGGTAAAAGGCTTTCCCGATATTTACAGGCTGAAGAAAGCCGACCTGCTGGAACTGGAGCTTTTCAAGGACAAGAAAGCGGACAACCTGCTGGCGCAGATAAATAAAAGCAAAGAGGCGCCGCTGAGCCGCCTTATCTACGCCCTCGGTATAAGGCATATAGGCGAAAAGAACGCCCGGGTGCTGGCGCGGCATTTCAGGACCATGAGCGCCTTCACGGGGGCGGGCCTGGAGGAGCTGGCCAGGATCTCGGATATAGGCCCGGTGATAGCCGAGGCCGTGATTGAATTTTTCAAGTCCGGCGCCACCCGCGCCATGGTCGGGGAACTGGCGGCGCTGGGGCTGCGCATGGACGAGCCGGAGCGCAAAACCACGGGCGGCGCGCTCTCCGGCAAGACCTTCGTGTTCACGGGCGAACTCAGGACGATGACCCGGGACGAGGCGCAGGGCCTGGTGCGCGAGCTGGGGGGGAAGGAAACTTCCAGCGTTTCCGCCAAGACTTCCTACGTGGTGGTTGGCGCCGACCCCGGCTCCAAGTACGACAAGGCTAAAAAACTCGGCGTGCCCGTCCTCTCCGAAGAAGAATTCATTAAGCTGACCGGGAAGTAACCGCGCGCATGGATAAAACCGCTTACCTGAGCGTCTACGACAAGACCGGGCTGGAGGACTTCGCCCGCGGCCTGGGCGAGCTCGGCTTCACGCTCTACGCCTCCGGCTCCACCTATAAAGCGCTGGCGGAGGCCGGCATAGAGGCGGAAGAGGTGCGCTATTCCCCGCCGGTGCCCTCCGCCGTGCTTAAAGCCTTGTCCGGGCGCTTCCCGTCCGTCTCCGAGAACGGCGTGGAACTGCCCGCGTTCTACGTAGTGGCCTCCAACCTTTATCCCATCGCCAGTATCGTGGGGCAGGAGGAGTTCGCCGCCGAGGAACTTTCCAATTACCTGGACCAGTCCAATTCGGCCGTGCTGCGCGCGGCCGCCCGCGACTTCTATAACGTCGTGACCATTTCCAGCCCTTCGGATTACGCCCCCGTCCTCGGCGCGCTCAAAGAAGCCGGCGGCCTGGAGCCGGAGATCAAAAAACAGCTGGCGGCCAAATCCTGGCAGTACCTGGCCGCCTACGACGCCACCGTGGCGCAGTACCTGTCGGAAACCGGGAACCTGCTGGGCGAGGAAGTGGTGATGAGCCTGCGGAAAGTGGCCGCCCTGGATTACGGCGAGAACCGCCACCAGCACGCGGCCTTCTACGCCCTCAGCGGCGCCCGGCCGCGCGGGCTTAACGCCGCTAAAATACTCGGCGGCGGTAATTTCAACCTCAACCATTACCTGGACCTGGACACCGCCTTCGAGCTGGCGATGGAATTCGAGGAGCCGGTCTGCGTGGTGGCCAAGCACGCCCGGCCCGCGGGTATCTGCGCGGCCGGCTCGCTGGCCGAGAGCCTCAGGGGCGCCCTGCGGAGCGACCCCGCGGGAGCCGTGGGCGGCACCGCCGCTTTTAACCGCGAGGTGGACGCCGAGACCGCCGCGGCGCTGCGCGAAACCTTCATAGAAAGCGCCGTGGCGCCGGGGTACAGCGCCGAAGCGCTCAAGATCCTGAAGGCCAGGGAAGGGCTTAAACTTCTTTCCCTGCAGGCGCCGGTGCTTTCCCCTTACGAGGTGGAGATCCATTCCGTTTCAGGCGGCCTGCTGATAGAATCCAAGGACAACCGGCTTTTTTACTCCGAGCCTTCCTGCGTCACCCGGCGCAAGCCGACGGACGCCGAGGCGCGCGCGCTGAGGCTGGCCTGGAAAACCGTGAAATACGCTAAAACCTACGCCGTGGTCCTGGCGGAAGGCAATACCGCGCTGGCGGTGAGCGCCGCAGAGAGTTCCACCTACGACGCGGTAAGGAACGCGGTCTGGAAGATGCGGGACAAGCGGGCCATCCTGCCGGGCGCGGGGCCCCTGGTGATGGCCGCCGACGCGGCTTTGCCTTTAAAGACCCTGCAGGCCGCCATCAGCGCCGGCGTGAGCGCCGTGATCCAGCCGGGCGGCTGGCAGGACGACGCCGATTGCGCCGCCCTTTGCGATTCCAGGAATATTTCTATGCTTTTCGCCGGGATCCGGCATTTCAGGCACTAGGTTCTTAACGCAGATGGGGGTAGGCGGCGCGGAGCTTGGCTTCGTGGGCCAGCTCCTGCTCCACCAGGGATTTCAGTTTCTCGCGCTTCCAGGCGTCGGGGAAAGCGGCTTCGAACAGCCCGTAAAAATCAGCGGTCTTTTTTTCCTGGGCGATGGCGAAGGCCGCCATCTCGTCCTCGGTGGCGCCGTCGCCCGGCTGATCGTTGAACAGGCCTTCCTGCCTGACTTTTTCCAGGAAAGCGGGCCAGGTCAGGCGGTTGGGGGCCAGGCTGCGCCAGCGGTTCAGCCTGTCCTGGAAAAGCCTGCGGTGTTCAGTTTCCTCTTCGGCCAGCTGGATGCAGAGTTTCCTGGCGCCGGGGTTCTGTACGCGCTCGGCCATCTTCAGATAAAAAGCCGTTCCTTCTTCCTCCATCATAACCGCCAGCCGGAACAGGTCCCGGAGTTTTATATTCTCGCCGAACCTGGCGATTTGGCTGTCCGCGGCCGGGCTTTCCCGTCCGTCCCGCGCCCGCAGCCAGCGGTAGGCCAGGCCCGCCGCCAGGGCGGCCGCGGCGGAATAGTAAAAGACGGCGTGTTCGGTCATAGGGCGCTTCCTAAATTATGCCCAGCTCTTTGCCCACTTTCCTGAACTTCTCCACGGCGAACTCCAGGTCTTTCAGCGTGTGCCCGGCGGTCACTATGGTGCGCAGGCGTTCCTTGCCCTTCGGCACCGTGGGAAAGCCCAGCGCCAGCGCGAAAACGCCTTCGTCGAAAAGCCGGGTGGAGAACTCCACGGCCTTCGCGGTCATTATGGGAGTGATGGGGGTTACCGAGGCGCCGGTGTCGAACCCGGCCTTCTTCAGCTCTTCCTTGAGGAAAGCCGTATTGTCCCACAGGTTCTTCAGGTGGGAAGGCTCGGTGAGCAGTATGTCCAGGACGGCGAGCGAGGTCGCCGCCACCGACGGGGGCTGGGAGCTGGAGAACAGGAAGGGCCTGGCCACCGACCCCATGTAGTCGCGCAGGCTCTGCGTGGTGGCCGCGTAACCGCCGACCGAGGCGAAAGCCTTGGAAAGCGTGCCGATCTGGATCTCCACCTTGCCGTCCAGCCCGAAGTGGCTGACGGTGCCGCGGCCTTCCTTGCCTATCACGCCGCTGGCGTGCGCGTCGTCCACCATTACGAAGGCGCCGTATTTGTGCGCCACCGCCACCACCTCGTCGAGGTTGGCGATGTCGCCGTCCATGGAGAAGACGCCGTCGGTCACCACCATCTTGCGGCGGGCCGCCCTGGCCTCGGGGGCTTCGAGGATCTCGGTCAGGTGCTTGATATCCTTGTGGCGGTAGATCTTGCGCGGGGCTTTCGCCAGGCGCGCGCCGTCTATGATGGAGGCGTGGTTGAGTTCGTCGGAGATCAGCAGGTCGGTTTCGCTGGACATCAGCGACTGGCAGACGGCCACGTTGGAGGTGAAGCCGGACTGGAACAGGATGGAGGCTTCGGCGTGCTTGAATTCGGAGAAGCGTTTTTCAAGCTCCGTGTGCAGCGACATCGTGCCGATGATGGTGCGGACCGCGGCCGAGCCGACGCCGTATTTTTCAATGGCCGCTATGGCCGCTTTCTTCACCTTGGGGTTGTTCGCCAGGGCCAGGTAGTTGTTGGACGTGAGGTTCACTACTTTTTTGCCGTCTATCACGGAGACCGGCTCCTGCGCGGATTCCAGCACGCGCGGCTTTATGAAACGGTTCTCGCGTTTCAGGGCGGCTACTTCCTCGTCGGCGAATTTAAGCGTGTCGAATTGCATGCGGCCTCCTAGGCGGTGTTTACGGTACCAGTATGATCTTCCCGCACTTCTTGTCCTTCGAGTTGATCAGGGCGAAGGCTTTCTTGAAGTCCTTGAAAGAGAAGGTGTGGGTGATCGCCGGCCTCGGGTCGACGGCGCCGGATTTAAGCAGGCTTTCCATCTTGTACCAGCTGCGGAAGATCTCGCGGCCGGCCACGCCTTCCAGGTGGATGCCGCGCTTCACGATGTCGCCGGCGTAATCCAGGCTGAGGTTGGAAACGGGCAGGCCGAAGGCCACGAAGCGCCCGCCGGGGCGCAAAGCTTTCAGGCCCAGCGCCACGCCTTTGGCGCCCCCGCTCATTTCTATGACGGCGTCCACGCCCTCGGGCCCGCAGAGCTTGGTGATCTTGGAGAGGCAGCCCCCGTCCGTGGGATCGATGGCGGTGTCCGCGCCCATCTTTACGGCCAGGCGGCGGCGGTAATCCGAGGCGTCCAGGGCTATGACTTTCTTGGCCCCGGCGGCTTTGGCTATGCCGGCGGCGAACAGCCCCTGCGGGGCGCAGCCGGAGATCAGCACGGTGCGGCCCACGAGGTCTTCTGACAGCACCGCGTGCACGGAACTGCCGAAAGGCTCCATGACGGCGCCGATGTCCTTCAGGCTGCCGTCGGTGTGTTTCCAGGAGCAGCGCGCCGGCACCGCGGCGTACTCGGCCAGCCCGCCGGGGACGTCGCGGCCTATCACGCGCAGGTTCTGGCAGATGTGGCGCTGGTCGTTGCGGCACTGGCCGCAGACGCCGCAGAAAATATGGGATTCCACCGACACGAAGTCGCCCTTGTCGAAACCTTTGGCCAGCGAGCCGATCTCCACCACCTCGCCGCAGAATTCCTGGCCGAAAATGAAGGGGAGGGTGGGGGTGGCGAACCCGGGGCCCGCGTAGTTATGGATGGCCAGGTCGCCCGGGCTGACGGAGGCGGCGGTCACCCTGACCAGCAGCTCGTCCTTGCCTATGACGGGCACTTCGACGTCGCGGTAGCTGGCGCCGCGCGCGCGGGAGGTTTTTACTATGGCTTTCATGGTGGCTCCTTAAAAACCGCTTGGCCGGGCCGCTGCCCGCCTGCTACTATGATATAAAAAAAGCCCGTAGTAAAAAAACACTCTTAAAGTCGGATAAAATTTAGTAAATTATAAGGACAACTATGCCGGAACTCTCCCGACCCCTCCCTGCCGAAGACCGGCTGGTGCTCCTTCCGAAAAACCCCGGGACGTTCTTCGTTTTCTGGCAATTTTCGTCGAGCCGCGCCGAGGCTTTCCGCTCGGGAGCTTTTGATCCCGGGATAGAGCTGCGCCTCGCCTGCGTCGAGGACGGTTCGCAGCTCCATTCGCTGAGGACGGACTGGCAGACCGGCCGCGTCTACCTGCCGGCGGCGGCGCAGGGCAGGACCTGCCAGGCCGCCCTTTACGGGCTGCGCGGCGGCGCCTGGGAAAAGCTTTTGGAGTCCAACCAGGCCGCGGCGCCCGCCGCCGCCGGGATGGCCGAAGAGCGGGCCTACGCCAGTATGGAATTTCACAAGAAGGTCCTCTCATGAGCTCGCGCGGCTCGCTGATGTTCGTGCTGCACGCGCACCTGCCGTACGTGAACCACCCCCAGGACTCCAGTTTCCTCGAGGAGAACTGGTTCTTCGAGGCCGTGGTGGAGACCTACGTGCCCATCATCTCCGCCCTCGAGCGCCTCACCGCGGAGGGCATCAGGCCCGGCGTCGCGGTCTCTATTTCTCCCACGCTCGGCGCCATGCTGGAGAACGAGGCCCTGGAAGCCAAACTGCAGCTTTATATCGAGTCGCGCCTGGAACTGCTGGAGAAGGAACTGTCGCGCGCCCAGGACGACCCGGCCCTGCTTAAAACGGTCAGGCTTTACCTGAAGCTTTACGAAGAAGCCGCGGAGCTGATGCATAAGTACAGCGGCGACCTGATCACCCCGCTGAAGGCGCTGCAGCACGCCGGCCAGATAGAGATCATCACCACGTCCGCCACGCACGCCGTCCTGCCGCTGCTGACGCGGCCCGAAGCCGTGCGGGCCCAGCTGGCGGTAGCCGCCGAGGACTATGCCGACAGGTTCAACCGCAAGCCGGCCGGTTTCTGGCTGCCGGAATGCGCTTACGAGCCGCGCCTGAATTCCTACCTGAAGCTTTCCGGGTTCAACTACACTTTCATGGAGTCGCACGCGGTGGAGTTCGCCGCGGCCTCCGCCCCCAACGGGGTCTATTCGCCCTACCGCACTTCCAACGGCCTCGGGCTTTTCGCCAGGGACGCGGCCAGCTCCCGCGAGGTCTGGAGCGCCAAGTTCGGCTATCCCGGCGACCCCGCCTACAGGGAATTTTACCGCGACCTCGGCTACGACGGGGATTACGAATACGTGCGCCCATACCTCGGCGCCGACGGCGCGCGGCGCCCGCTCGGCCTGAAGTACCACAGGATCACCGGCCCCGGCCCCGACCTGGCCGCCAAACATTATTACGACCCGGAGGCCGCCATGGCCCGCGTGGAAGCCCACGCCTCCGACTTCCTGGCGCGGCGCATGAAGCAGACGGATGATTTTTACGCGGCGCGCGGCGCGCGGCCGCTGATCGTCAGCTGTTACGACGCCGAGCTGTTCGGGCATTGGTGGTTCGAGGGCCCGGCCTTCCTGGAGACCGTGATCCGCAAGATCCGCCAGGAGCGCCTGCCGCTCCAGTTCGTCACGCCGTCCGAATACCTTAACTCCTGCCAGGAGCCGCCCGAACTGACCCCGGGCATTTCTTCCTGGGGGGAGAGCGGCTACTTCGACCCGTGGGTCAACGAGACCAACGACTTTATTTACCCGGCGGTCTACGCCGCCACCGACAAGATGATAGAGACGGCCAACCGCTTCCGCAACCAGGACCTCTCCGGCGCGGCGGCGCGGGCGCTTAACCAGGCCGCCCGCGAGACGCTGCTCTCGCAGTCTTCGGACTGGGCTTTCCTGCTTTATATCGGTTCGCATTCCGCCTACGCCAAGAGCCGCCTTGAAGATCACGCCGCCAACGCGGTCAGGCTGCTGGGCGAGGTAATAGAAAAAAAGGTGGACGAACAGGCTTTGGCGGAACTGGAGCAGAAGAACAGCGTTTTTCCCAGGCTGGATTTCAGGGTTTTCGCCTCGATCTCCAAATTCTAGGCCTTGGGGCCAAAAAAAAACCCGGCCAAGCGGCCGGGTTTTTTATTTAGCCGCGCCGTTGCCGGGAGCGCGATCTGACCTTTACGATCTTCTCTTTCGGGGCTTTCCCTTTCACTTCCTTCCAGGTTTTTTTGAAGTCTTCCGGCAGCGGGGCTTCAAGCCTGGTCGTTTTGCCGGTCAGGGGGTGCTTGAAAACCAGGCTGAGCGAGTGCAGCAGCATCCTGGACGCTTCGGGGCCGCCGTAAAGCCTGTCTCCCACTATCGGGTTGCCGATGTGGGCCAGGTGTATCCTTATCTGGTTGGTGCGGCCGGTCTTGGGGTGGATCTCGAGCAGCGCGCAATCCTTGCCCTTTTCCTTCACCTCGTATTCGGTCAGCGCTTCCCGGCCGTATTCCCAGACCTTGATCTTCTTGAAGCCGCTGGCGCGGCCTATGGGGGCGTCTATCATGCCTTTTTTCTTCGCCGGCAGTCCGGCCACGCCGCCGATATAGGTTTTCTCTATCAGGCGTTCCCTGAAGGCCGCGGTCAGTTCTGCCTGCACTTCGGCCGATTTAGCCAGCAGCATCAGGCCGCTGGTGTCGCGGTCGAGGCGGTGCACCAGGCCGAGGCGCTCTATGCCGTCTTTGGCCAGTTCCGGCCTGGAGGCGAAGATCATCGAGACAAGGGTCGGCTCGCCCAGCAGGCAGGCCTGGGGGTTCGTCTCCCAGCCGGCGGCGTTCGGGTGCACGGCCAGGCCGGCCGGTTTGTGGATGGCCAGCAGCGCTTTATCCTCGAAAAGGACCATATCTTCGAATCCCTGCTGCCGCTTGCCGGGGCCCGGGGCGGAGACGTCCACGACGTCCCCTTCGTTGAGTACGTGGGAGGGCTTCATGCTTTTGCCGTTGACCGTGGCCAGGCCTTCCTCTATCATGCGCCTGGCGAAGGAACGGGAAAAATTCTCTCCGGCCCCCGTCAGGAAGACATCCAGCCTGCACGGCTCGCCGGAATGCACCAGTTTATATTTTTTCATTTTTTGCCTTTAATGTCAGTTTAGCGAAGATCGCGATTGCCGCGGCGAAAGCCGCCGCTGAAATGAGCTGGGCCGGGGAGAGGCCGAAATGCAGGGCGCCGCGGTCGTCCCCGCGCAGGAATTCTATCAGGAAGCGCTGCGCCGAGTAGAGAGCGGCGTAAAGCGCGACCACGGAGCCCGGGCGGAGCTTTTTGCCCAGCGCGAAGTTAAGCAGCGCGAAGATGGCCAGGTTGCCGGCCGCCTCGAAAAGCTGGGTGGGGTAAACCGGCACGCCAAGCAGTTCCGGCGCCACCTCGCAGGCGGGGTTGTCGAACACCACCGCGAAGGGGAACCCGCCGGCCGGCCTGCCGTGGCAGCAGCCGGCCAGGAAACAGCCCAGGCGCCCGAAAGCGTGGGCCAGCGCCAGCGCCGGGGCGAACAGGTCCGCGGCCCTGGGCGCGTTTACGCCGCGGCGGCGCGCCGCCAGCAGGAAAGCGGCCGCTCCGAAGATAAGCCCGCCGTAAAAAACGAACCCGTACTGGAAGGTGCGCAGCAGGTAGGCCGCCTTCGAGAGCAGGTCGGGGCCGAAGGACTCCCAGTAGGTGACGGCGTAAAAGAACTTGGCCCCGGCCATGCCGGCCAGCACCGAGTAAAAGACCAGGTCGGAAAGCTCTTCTTTTTTAAAACCGGCGCCCGCCGCCCTGCGGAAGACGTACAGAATGGCCGCCAGGTAGCCGCAGGCCACCATAAGCCCGTAAGCCGGCAGTTTAAAGGAGCCTATCTGGAAAATTATTGGATGCATACGTAGTGCGGCGATCAGCTGAACAACACGCCGGAAGCCGGAAAAAGCGCCGCGCCGGTTTAGGGGTTGTTCTTTATAAAGTCGGCGGCGCGGCTGAAATCCGTCAGCGGGGAGGCGGGAATGCCGCGCTCCCGGCAGAGTTTGAGCAGGCGCCCCGCCGCGTAGACCTTGTCCGCCAGCCCCGCGGCCTTCAGGTCGTTGGGCCCGTCCCCGAAGAAGACCACCCGGTGCCCGGCGCGCCGCAGGCGGCTCACCCGCGAGGCCTTGAAAGAACTCAGGTCCATGCGCTTCAGAAAGGGATAGGTGATCTTGATGCCGCCTTTGACCACCCGCGCCCTGCCGAAGAAAGATTTCACCTTAACGCCGTGTTTTTTAAAAAAGGGGTCGGCGTAAAGGTCCACCCCGCCGCTGGCTATTTCCAGGGGCACGCCGCGCGCTTCGCAAAAAAGGATGAATTTCCTGAAGCCGGGCCTGGCCTTGACCTTCGTCCTCACGAAGCCGGCTATGACCTCCCTGGTCAGCGCGGCCCCGGAGAAAGCCTTCTTCATAAAGTCTTCCACTTTGACCTTAAGGGAGTAGGACTCCTCGATGGTTTTTTTGTCCGAGAAGCCGTAGTGGAGCAGCAGGTGGTCGCCCACGTCGCGCAGGGTGATGGTGCCGTCGAAATCGGAGACCACGGCCCAGCCTTTCATCTTACCGCCTTCAGGAATTCTTCCCTGCGGCCGGCGCGGGCCAGCTTGAGGTAAAGATTATATTCCTTCTGGACGCCGAAGGTGGATTTGTCGCCGTTGTAGGAATGCCCCGGGTAGACCGCCGCGCCGTCCGGCAGGCCGGAGAGCCTGACGAAGCTGTCATACAGCGCTTCCGCGCTGGAGCCGGGCAGGTCCACGCGGCCGCACTGGCCCACAAAAAGCGTGTCCCCGGTATAGACCCCGCCGCCCGCCTGGTAGCAGACCGAGCCGGGGGTATGGCCGGGAGTGTGCAGCACCGTGATCTTAAGGCTGCCTGCTTCCAGTTTTTCTCCGTCGGTGACGTGTTTGAGGACCGGCGGCTTGGACGGCAGCATGAAATGGTCGGCCTCGTGCAGGTACACCGGCAGGTCCTTGTTGGCCGCGGTGAAAAAAGGCACGCCGTTGACGTGGTCGGGATGGGCGTGGGTCAGCAGCACGCACTGCAGGCTCAGCTTTTCTTTCTCCATGAATTCGGCCAGTTTCTCCGGCTGCCAGGCGGGGTCTATTACCACCGCTTCCCTGGTGTCGTCGTTCCAGAGCAGGTAGGAGAAATTGTCCATCGGCCCGAGCTTGAATTGTCTTGTCCTTATCATTTGTCCGAGTCCTTAGGCGGGGGGAAGCGGTATTCCGTTTCTTCCGGGCGGATCAGGCCTAGTTCCCTGCGCGCGGCCTGCTCTATGGCCGGCTTTTCGCCCACTTCCTTCAGCTGCTGCTCCAGCCTCTTGCGCTGCAGTTCCAGGGAGCTCTTTTCGGCCTTCAGGTGGCGGTATTCCCGGTAGTTCCTCACCAGGTTGCGGAAGCCGCGGTTTCCCAGGAGGACGGCCGCCAGCAGCAGTATCGCCAGGTATTTAAGTTTGGAGCCGAGAACGATTTTCTTCATCTTAAAAAAAGCCCCGTCCGTTTGGGGCGGACGGGGCTTTCACTGAACGCGTTTACTTGAACTTGAAGACCATGTCCTTCGCGTAGCGGGCCTTCTTGCCCAGCTCTTCCTCTATGCGGATAAGCTGGTTGTATTTGCACAGGCGCTCGGAGCGGCACGGGGCGCCGGTCTTTATGGCGCCGGCGTTGGTGGCCACGGCCAGGTCCGCTATGAAGGCGTCCTCGGTCTCGCCGGAGCGGTGAGAGATCACCGTGGCGTAGCCGGCCTTGTGGGCCATTTCTATCACGCGGATGGTCTCGGTCAGGGACCCGATCTGGTTGAGCTTGATGAGGATGGCGTTGGCCGTATCTTCCTCTATGCCGCGCTTGAGGCGCTCGGGGTTGGTGACGAACAGGTCGTCGCCCACCACCCGGGCTTTCTTGCCCAGGTGCTTGGTAAGGTAGTCCCAGCCTTCCCAGTCGTCCTCGGCCAGGGGGTCCTCATAGGAGATTATGGGGAAATGCTTGCGCCATTCCGAGTACTTGGAGGTGAGTTCCTGCGAGCTCAGGTTGGAGCCTTCGAACACGTAGCGGTCGTTCTGGTAGAACTCGCTGGCGGCGGAGTCCAGCGCGATCTGGACTTCCTTGAAGGTGTAGCCGGCGTCCTTGATGGCGTTGCAGATGGTCTCCAGCACGGACTCGTGCGTGAAGATCTTGGGGGCGAAGCCGCCCTCGTCGCCTACCGACGTGCTGTAGCCGGCCTTGGCCAGGACTTTTTTCAGGGTGTGGTAGATCTCGCAGCCCATGCGGATCGCGTCGGTGAAATGCGGCGCGCCGGTGGGGACGATCATGAACTCCTGGATGCTGATGCCGGAGTCCGCGTGTTTGCCGCCGTTGATGATGTTCATCATGGGGGCGGGGAGGATGAAATCCTTGTGCTTGAGGCCGTAGGCTTTGCGGATGTAGGCGTAGAGCGGGAGTTTGGCCGAGGCCGCGCCCGCGCGGGCCAGCGCCATGGAGACGGAGAGGATGGCGTTGGCGCCCAGTTTGCTCTTGGTCTGGGTATCGTCGAGCTTTATCATCATCTCGTCTATCCGGATCTGGTCGGCTTTCAGGCCGGTGATCTCGGCCGCTATGGCCTTGTTCACGTTCTCGACGGCTTTGACCACGCCTTTGCCGAGGTAGCGCTTGCCGCCGTCGCGCATTTCCAGGGCTTCGTGGGTGCCGGTGGAGGCGCCGCTGGGCACCGCCGCCCGCCCGAAAGAGCCGTCGGTGAGGAGCACGTCGGTCTCAACCGTGGGGAAGCCGCGGGAGTCGAGGATTTCCCGGGCCGTTATCTTCTTTATTTTAGCGTCCATGTTATTTTTTCTCCTGAGCTAGCCGGCGCCTTAAGCGGCGTCCGGGGTTTAAAACTTGCCGGTCATTATCTTCTTGCCGGCCTCGTTGAGGGCGGCCGTTTTCTGCGCGGTGGGGGCTTCGGCGTAGATGCGCACCAGCGGCTCGGTACCGGAGGGGCGCAGCCCCAGCCAGCTGCCGTCCTTCATGATGAACTTGAAGCCGTCGGTATGGTCGATGCGCCACACCGAGGAGCCGGCCAGGTTCAGCGGCGGGTTGACGCGCAGGCGTTCCACCAGGACGTCCATGTTCAGGTTGCGGTCCAGCTTGAGGTTCACCCTGGAATTTATGAAGTTCCCGACGCGCTTGTTCAGGTCCGCCAGGATCTTCTTTATCGGCTTGCGCTCGTAGGCGACCAGCTCGGCGATGAGCAGGCACGCGAGGATGCCGTCCTTCTCGGGCACGTGGTTCATTATGGAAAGCCCGCCGGACTCTTCCCCGCCCAGCAGGTACTGGCCGGTGCGCAGCAGGTTGCCGATGTGCTTGAAGCCCACGGCGGTTTCCCTTACTTCCAGCCCGTGGCTGCGCGCTATCGCGTCCGCGAAATGGGAGGTCATGACCGAGCGGGCGAATTTACCTTTGAGCTTGCGGTTCTTCACCAGGTGCTCGAGGACCAGGCCCAGCACCAGGTTGGGGGAGATCCAGGTGCCGTCGGAATCTATGATGCCGAAGCGGTCGGCGTCGCCGTCGCAGGCCAGGCCGAGGTTCAGCTTGTTCTTCACCACGGTCTCGCGCAGGAGGGCCAGGTTCTCTTCGTCCGTATCGGGGGAGTGCCCGCCGAACAGCACGTCGCGTTCCTCGCGCAGGCCCAGCACCTTGGCCCCGGCTTTCTCCAGCATCGGGCGCAGGTAGGTGCGGGCGGCGCCGTTGACGGAGTCGGCGGCTATTTTCAGGCCGGCCTTCCTGATGGCGCCCAGGTCCAGCAGCGCGTCGAGCTGCTTGAAATAATTGGCGTGGAAGTCCTCCACGCGGATGATGCCGGCGGTCACGCCGTGGTCGAAGGGGATGTGCTTTTCCACTTCGGCTATGGTCAGGCTCTGCACCCTGGCTTCCAGGTCGTTGGTGATCTCCTGCAAAGCCGGCCCGCCCCAGTAGGGCGTCCATTTGAAACCGTTATAGTGCGGGGGGTTGTGGCTGGCCGTCAGCATGACGCCGCCGGAGGCGGCGTTGCGCATGACTTCCCAGGCCACCACGGGGGTGGGGCATTCCACGTCGGAGATGACGGCGGTGATGCCCTCGGCCGCTATGGCTTCGGCCACGTTTTTGGCGAAATCCTCGGACATGTAGCGGGTGTCGTAGCCGATGATTATCTGGGCCGTTTTGGGAGCGGGTTTGCCGGCATTGCGCAGGCTGAGCAGGTACTCCTCGCCCTTGTAGCCGTACTCGCGGTTCTCTTTAACGTGTTCCGCCGCCGCGTGACTCACGCGGCGCAGGCTTGAAACGTTGAAATCTTCGCCGATGATGGCCCTCCAACCGGAGGTGCCGAACTTGATATTTGGGGTCGCCATAGTTACTGAAATATAGCAAAGAACGTAAAGGAAAGCAACGAAAAGCTGTAAACCGCGGCGGGCGCCGCTCCCCGGGCCACTGAAAGAGGCGGTTAATTTTGTAAAATATATTACTTCATGAAAGCGATTATAATAATATTGGCCGCGCTGCTGGCCCAGCCGCTGGCCGCGGCCGTAGCCGAACCCGAAATGCAGGTCAGCGGCTATATTTCCTCCTGGACGCAGGACTGCGCGGGCGCCGCCTGCGCGCTGCCGGTGCCGGGCGAGCGCAACCGGCCCGTTCTTCTGCGCCTGGCCATGCCTTCCGCCCCCGGGCAGGCTTCCGCCGCCCACGCGTCCGAAACCCTGAACGCCGGCGCGGAACTGCTGGCGGAGATGAATTTTTACGCCATCTGCCCTTACGGCGGGGCGCCGGAAACCTGCGCCGGGCGCTATTTCCAGGCCCAGGTCTCGCTTTCCGGCCCGGCGGGGGCTTTCTGCGCCGCCGCCCTGAACGCCGCCGACTTCACCCCGTTCCCGGTGCTTATGTGCGCCGGGACCGCCGCCGGCGGCCGCCGTTTCGGCGTAACCCTGCACCGCCAGCCTTTATAAACCGATGACCAAAGAGAACACGGATATCTTTTCCTGCCGCAGCCTCGGCCCCGAGCTGGCGGCCTACTTCGGCGCGCTGACTTCCGCCGACGAGGGCTACGCCGCCGGCGTCGCGGCGGCCATGGAGCGGGCCGGGGTCCGCGGGGCCTCGGTCTCCACGATGGAGGGGAAGATCCTGGAGGCTTTCGCCAGGCTGTCCGGAGCCAGGAAAGCCGTGGAAATAGGCTCGCTTTACGGTTATTCGGCCCACTGGATCGCCAGGGGCCTGCCGGAAGGCGCGCGGCTTTACTCGCTGGAAAAAGACCCCGCCTGCGTGAACGCGGCCAAGGACGCGCTGGAACTCTCCGGCCTTACCCGCAAAGTCACGGTGATGGAAGGGGCCGCCGCCGAAAGCCTGAAAACGCTTTCCAAGCTGGCGCCTTTCGATCTTTGCTTCATCGACGCCGACGCGGAAAATTACCCGCTCTACCTGCGCTGGGCCGCGGCTAACCTGCGGCCGGGCGGCCTGGTGCTGGCCTGCAACGCTTTTCTCAAAGGCAAGGTCTGCGCCGAAGGCGGCGAGGCCAAAGACAACGCCGAGGCGCGCGGCATGCGCGAGTTCTTCCATCTCCTGTTCGACGCCGGCCGCTTTGTTTCCTCGGCCATCATCCCCGCCGGCGAAGGCCTGGCCCTGGGCATAAAGGCGCAGGAGCGATGAAAAGGCTTTTCCTGGCCTGCCTGGTCCTGGCGCTGGCCGCCTGCGCCAAGCCCGCGGCGGAGCGCCCGAAGCTGGCCCGCGCCGGCCAGCCCGCCCCCGAGCTGCGCCTGCCAAAACTGCTCAACGCGCCCTTCTTGTCGCTGGCCGGCTGGCAGGACCTCAAGGGGAAGGCCGTGGTGCTGGAATTCTGGGCCACGTGGTGCGAGCCCTGCGTGGACAATATCCCGCACCTCAACGAGCTGGCTGAAAAGTTCCGCGACAGGCCCGTGGTCTTTATTTCCGTTACCGACGAAAGCGAGGCCGCGGTCCTGGCTTTCCTGAAAGAGCGCAAGCTCGCCGGCTGGGTGGCGCCGGAAGCCGGGCCGGAGGCTTTCAAGGCTTTCCGCGTCTACGGCCGGCCCCATACCGTGCTGATCGGCAAGGACGGGAACGTGAAAACTTTCACCTACCCCTCCGAGGTCACCCCGGAGAAGATAGAAGAACTGCTGGCTGGCCGCCTGCGGCCCTCCCCGGGCAAGGACGCGGGCCTGCACGCCGCCGAAGACGCCGGTCCGGACCCCTCCGTGCTGGCCGAATTCCATCTGGCCCGCTCTTCCGGGACGCCTTCCGTTAAATACCAGCACGAGTTCTTCAGCGCCAGGGCGCTTACCCTCAGGATGGCTTTTGACTTCGTGCTGGGCGCGGCGGACAGGCTGGACCTGGGCCCGGGCGTCGCCGAGGTTATGGACGCTTCTTACGACATCCGCCTGGTGGCGCCCAGCCGCGCGGAGGACAGGAAGAAGGACCTGTTCCTGAAAGGCATAAATTTCGCGCTGGGACTTAGGGTGACGCAGGAAGTCCGGGAAGAAGAGGTTTACGTGCTGAAAAAAGTCCCGGGCGTACCGCAAGGCGCCCGGCGGACAAAAGATTTCTCGGGTGTTTCTTTCGACGGGGTCAGCCTGAAGACCGCCGGCTCCTCCTTCCTGGTGCTGGCCGGCTACCTGGGTGAAAAGCTGGGCCGCCCTGTCCTGGACGAGACCCGCGAGGAAGGCCCCCTGGAATACTCTTTCACCTTCGAGACCCGCGACCCGAAGGTGCTGGACGCGCAGCTGCGCCGCGGCCTGGGCCTGCGCCTGGACCGGCTGAAACGCAAAATAAAGGTGCTCACGGTCCGCAAGCCCTGAATGAAAAAGCTTTCTACAAAACCTACCGTCTACCTGCTGGACGGCTCCAATTTTTCCCTGCGCTTCTGGGACAAGGCCGGCGGCTCCTCCAGGGACGAACTGGAACGGGAGTTCCTGCGCTGGCTGGCGGAGGTGGCCAGGACGGAGTCTCTCAGGGCGTCCTGCTTCCGGGTGGTGTTCGACGGGCCTTACCGCCGGGCCTCGGCGTCCGGGCCTTCCATCACCGTTTATTACAGCGACTCGGAACCGGCGGACGAAATGCTGGTGGAGCGCGGCTACTTCATGCAGAACGAGGGCATCCGGGCCATAATAGTGACTTCGGACAACGGCCTGCGCGACAGGGCCGCAGCGGAGAACGTAAAGACCATGACCTGCGAGGCCTTTCAGTACCTGGCCGACGCGGAGCTGCGCAAGGGAGCCCGGTAAAATTAGTAGAATAATAGGCCTGCGCTGAAGTTCGCGCGGAGGGCTTGTGGCGGAACTGGTAGACGCGACGGACTTAAAATCCGTTGGCCGCAAGGCCGTGTGGGTTCGAGTCCCACCATGCCCACATGGATTTGAGCGGTAAGCGTCGTTTATTTTCCGGAGGAAACTATGGGATTTGCGCCTGAAGGGATAAGACTTATAGCGAGCGGGCTGGCGGCGGCCGCCGCCGGCACGGTGCTGCTGGTCTGGCACAGGTGGGCCGGGCTGCCGGTCATCTTCCTGGGGCTTTTTTTCTCGGCCTTCTCGGCCTACTTCTTCCGCGACCCCGAACGGGACAGGGTTTTCGCCCCCGGCGAGATCGCCTGCCCCGCCGACGGCACCGTGATGAGCGTCAAGAACGAGGGCGCCCCCGGCATAACCGTGGTGCGGATCTTCCTGTCGGTGCTTAACGTGCACGTGCAGCGCTCCCCCATGGAAGGCAAAGTGGAAAAGACGAAATATACCAAGGGCACTTTCGCTATCGCCTACAAGCCCGAAGCCTCGACCAACGAGCGCAACCTCATCCGCATCGCCGGCGAGTACGGCCGCTTCGTGGAAGTGGAACAGATCACCGGCTCCATCGCGCGCCGCATCGCCTGCTACGTCAAGGAAGGGCAGGCCCTCAAGATCTCCGAACGCGTCGGCATGATCTATTTCGGTTCGCAGGTGGCGGTTTACCTGCCCGACACCGCCCGGGTGCTGGTAAAGCCCGGCGATAAAGTGGCGGGCGCCGAGACCGTGCTGGGACTCTGGTAAAGGACCAAGAATATGGAAGAAATACTGGTTAAAAAACGCATCGACATGGAGAAGCTCAAGAAGACCGGCGCGGTAGTCCTGCCGTCCATCTTCACCATCGCCAACATGGCTTTCGGCTTTTTCGCCATCCTCTCCGCCTCGGAGGGGAATTACGTGCTGGCCGCCTGGTTCATCATCCTCTCCTACGTGATGGACATGCTGGACGGCCGCGTGGCCCGGCTGGTGCACGGCGAGAGCTCCTTCGGCGTGGAGATAGATTCCCTGTCCGACTGGATCTCTTTCGGCATAGCGCCGGCTTACCTGATGTACAAGTTCGTCCTCAAGGACTACGGCTTCTGGGGCAACCCCGTGGCGTTCCTCTACGTGCTGTGCGGCGCCCTGCGCCTGGCGCGCTATAACGTCAAGTCGCATTTCGGCGGCAGCTCCAAGGATTATTTCCAGGGCCTGCCCATCCCCGCCGCGGCCGGCATCCTGGTTTCCTTCGTGCTGGCCTACAGCATGCTGGAGGGCGAGACCGGCGCGCGCAGCATAAAGATGGTCATGGCGCAGATGCCCTTCGTCTACGCGGTGATCCCGTTCATCATGATCGCGCTGGCGCTGTTAATGGTTTCCTCCGCGCCTTACGCCGCCTTCAAGGGCGACATGATAAAACCCACCTCCATCAAGGGCATCCTGCTGATAACCGCGGTGCTTTCCATGATAGTGGCCTATCCGCAGGACGCGCTGTTCCTGTTCTTCTCGCTGTACGCCCTTTCCGGCGTGATAGCGGGCATTTACAAAGCCTTCAGGGGCATCTTCAAACCTAAAGAAGCTTAAGACCGCGGCCGCGTAAAAGAAAACCCCGGACCATTTGGCCCGGGGTTTTTCTTTGTTCTGGGTCCGCGGCTTATTTCGGATCGACTTTCCTGGGGAACAGCGCCGGCACTTTCTGCGGCTCCACGCCGTCCTCGCGGGTCTTGCCCACGCCCAGCTGCAGGTGCATGCGGCTGGCCGTATCGGGCATGAAGGGGTCTATCCAGCCGGCTATCAGGCGCAGGCACCAGACCAGCTCGTGCAGGAAGGGCTTGAGGGCCTCGGGGTCCTTCTTGGCCATTTCCCAGGGTTTTTTGGTGTCCACCAGGCGGTTGAGCGTGCTTACGCCCTGCCAGATCTTTTCCAGCGCCTCGCTGAACTGCAGCGCCTCGAGGCTGCGGTGGATCGCCGGCGTCCAGGACGAGAGTTCCCTGAAAGTTTCGGAAGCCTCGGGCTTCTCGGGCAGGCGGTGGTCCAGGTACTTGGCCGCCATGTTCATCACCCGCGAGAACAGGTTGCCCAGGTCGTTGGCCAGGTCCGCGTTGTAGCGGCGCTGGAAGGCGTCCATGGAAAAGTCCCCGTCCTGCCCGAAGGTCACTTCCCTGAAGATGAAGTAGCGCAGCGCGTCCACGCCGTAGTCCTTGACCACGTCCTCGGCCTTTATGAAGTTCCCTTTGGACTTGGACATCTTGTCGCCGTTCACCGTCCACCAGCCGTGCGCGTAGATCTTGCGCGGCAGTTCCACGCCCAGCGCCATCAGCATGGCGGGCCAGATCACGCCGTGAAAGCGGAATATCTCCTTGCCTACCAGCTGCACGTCGGCCGGCCAGAGAGTCTGAAAATCCGGGGAAACGTTCTCCGGGTTGTAACCCACCCCGGTGGCGTAGTTAAGCAGGGCGTCTATCCACACATAAACGGTGTGTTTGGGGTTGGACCTGACCGGCACGCCCCAGGCCACCTTGGTGCGCGAAACGGAAAAATCTTTCAGCCCCGACTTTACAAAGTTTATCATCTCCAGCGCCCGGTAGCGCGGAGAGAGGAAGTCCGGGTGCTGCTCATAATGCTTCAGCAGCGCGCCCTCGTATTTGGAGAGTTTGAAAAAATATGTTTCCTCGCTTACCTGCTCGACCGGGCGGCCGTGAATAGGACAGTTCTTCTCCTTGAGTTCTCCTTCGTCGTAGAAGGCTTCGCAGGAGCGGCAGTATAACCCGTCGTAGGAGCCCAGGTAGATATCCCCGCTCTTGATCAGCTTTTCGAATACCGCCTGGACCGCGGCTTCATGCGAAGCGTCCGTGGTGCGGATGAAATGGTCGTATTTGATGTTCAGGGTCTTCCACAGGTCGCGGAAGTCGGCCGAGAGCCCGTCGCACCAGGCCTTCGGGTCAATGCCTTTCTCCTTCGCTATTTTTTCAATATTGGAGCCGTGCTCGTCGGTGCCGGTCTGGAAATGCACGGGGATATCTTTCGACCGCAGGTGCCGGGCCAGGATGTCGGCCGCCAGCGTGGTGTAGGCGTGGCCGATGTGAGGCTTGTCGTTGAGGTAATAGAGAGGCGTGGTGATGTAGTATTTTTTGGTGTTCATCTTAGTCCGTCCTTATCAGGTCTTCCAGCTTGATGCCGGCTTTCTCGCTTTCGAGCAGCGCGGTCTCCAGCAGCAGCATGTAGGAAACGTTGCGGTCCGCCATGCGGCGCAGGTCCAGCGTGCGCCGCAGCAGCGTCGTGAACCTGGCTTTGGCCGGGCCGGCGGCGGAGCTCCAGCGGTCGCGCGTTTTGGCCAGCAGCAGGTCCAGCAGGGTCTTTACTTCCTCGCGGGCCTTGTGGCTGTCGCGCGGCAGGCCGGAAGAAAATTTGAAGACCCGGGCGGGGTCGCCGGGGCGCAGCGCCGAGACGCGCTTGAGGAAAGAGCCGGCTTCGGCGGACTTCTCCAGCGAGCCGCCGCCCAGCGCGGCCAGGGCCCCGGCGTCGTCCGGCCCGGTTCCCTGCGCTTCCAGCAGGGTCTTCGCCGCGGCGCGCGGCAGCAGGCCGAATTCCACCAGGCAGCAGCGCGAGAGGATGGTGGAGAGCAAAGAGGTTTTGCGGGAGACGGTAAGGATCACCACGGTGCCGGGCGGCGGCTCCTCCAGGGTCTTGAGCAGCGCGTTCTGCGCGGCCGGCATAAGTGCTTCGGCGTCGCGCACTATGAAGACCTTCCAGTCGGACAGCATCGGTTTCTGCTGGGCCCAGCGGGTAAGCTCGCGCATGGTGTCAATTTTTAAATTGGCGCTTTCGGCCTCGTCGAGCAGCGCGGCCTGGAAGGCGGTGTCCACAATGCGGATGTCCGGGTGGGCGCCGCTGGCCGCCTGCAGGCAGGAGAGGCAGCTGCCGCAGGAGTCCGACAGGTCCGTGTGGACTTTGGCCGGGGGCAGTTCCCGCGCGGCCGCGGGCGCCGGGGCCGCCGCCGCGAAAAGGTCGTCGTCCGAAGGCGGCGGGGGGGCGGCGGGTTTTTCCCGGTGCTCGGTATGGGAGCAGTTCAGGGCCTTGGCGAATTCCGCCGCGGCCAGGAATTTGCCCGTGCCCGGAGCCCCGTGGAAGATCATGGCGGGAGGGATCCTGCGGCTTTCGATCAGCGCGCGCAGCCGTTTTACGGTCTTGTCCTGGCCGAGTATGTTTGAAAATGACATGGGTTACTTCTTTTTGTTCTTCAGCAGCTTCATGATGCGCCTGCGGATCTCGCTTTGGATCTCTTCGATGGAACGGCCGGCGTTAACGCGCGTGACGCCGGGCCGGCGGGACAGCAGCTTATAGGCGCTGTTGACGCGGCGGCGGAACGCTGTAGAAGCACTTTCAATGCGGTCAGCACCGAATACTTTCTCTGTAAAGCGTTTGCGCTGTGCAAAGATTTTATCAGGTATGTCCATCACTATAGTTAAATCTGGTTTCAAATTCAGCGTGGCTATACGGTTAAGCGTTTCCACGGTCTTGAGGTCGAGGCCGCGGCCGTAGCCCTGGTAGGCGACCGTGGAAAGGGTGTAGCGGTCGGAGATTATCACCTTGCCGGCTTTCAGCGCGGGCAGTATCTTCTCCAGGGTATGCTTTATCCTGGAGGTTTCATAGAGGAAAAGCTCGGTCATCGGCTCTATATTGCTCCTGGGGTCCAGCAGTATCTTGCGGATCTTTTCGGATAAGTAGGTGCCGCCCGGCTCGCGGGTGACCAGCACCTCGCGTCCAAGCCCTTCCATCCAGGTCTTCAAAAGCGAGGCCTGCGTGGATTTCCCGGACCTGTCCGGCCCTTCCAGCACGATAAAAAGCCCTTTCTTCATGTTTATATTTTATAAAAATACGCCCCCCCAGGTGTTAAAATAAAAACCCCGCCTCCGCGGCGGGGTTTTTATCCGCGGTCAGGCGGCTCTTACGAACATTCCGAGTAACCGCAGTCGTGGCAGGTGGGGCCGGAGCAGCCGGACTCGTAGCTGACGTTGGAGGAGTAGCACTTGGGGCAGTACTGGGTGCGGGAAACCTCCCACAGCTCCAGCTTCTCCTGGCCGTTGATCTCCTGGTCGGAAGCTATGACGCCGGTGCGCTTCAGGTGGCTCCGCAGCGCCACGGCGATGCCGTGCGCCACCGAGTTGATGCGGTTCTCGCCGAGGCCCACGGGCCGGTCGCCCTTTACGGAATTAAGGTGCTTGATGACCTTGACCGGGTCCCCGCCTTCTTCCAGGTACTTGGACAGCAGGATGCCGATCAGCGAGGTCAGGCCGCTGATCTCGGTGCCCAGCGGCGGCATGTTGGTGAACACCTGGTACGGGCCGTGCTCGTTGTAGTTCACGTGCACGTGCAGCGGGCCGTAGCCGGTCTTCAGCTGGAAATATTCCGACGAGACGCCGAAAGACTGGTAGGCGGCTTTCTTTTTCTTGTTCTTGGCCTGCGGCTGCGTGCCGGAACCTATGTTGAGCACCTGCTGGGCCTTGCAGCCGTCGCGGTAGACCGTAAGGCCTTTGCAGCCGAGCTTGTGCGCCAGCAGATAGCAGTTCCTCACGTCGGCGGTGCCGGCGGAGTTCGACATGTTGATGGTCTTGGAGACCGCGTTGTCGATATGTTTCTGGAAGGCCGCCTGGATGCGGATGTGGTTCTCCACGGAGACGTCGTGGGCGGTGGGAAAAAGGTCCTGCACGGCTTGCGGGATCTCCGGGATGCCGCGGACGGACTTGTGGTTGGACTCGATCTTTTTCCACAGGGTCCCTTCGTCCAGGCCGAAGTAGTGGTGGTGCTGGGCGATGCGCTTGAACAGCGTGTTCACCTCGTAGAAAGTGTCCTTGGCCGCCGGGTCCAGGTTGTTCTTTATGGCGTCCAGGGCCTTGGCGTTGTAGCGGGTATAGGCGATGGCGAAGAACGGCTCTATGCCCGAGCCCTGCAGCCCCGCCGCTATGGCGATGGTGCCGGTGGGGGCGATGGTGGTGCGGGAGGCGTTGCGGGGCCTGGCGGAGACGCCGCGGAAATATTTGCTCTCGGCGTCGTAGATGGACCCTTTCCAGTTCTGGAACACGCCGCGCTCCCTGGCCAGCTCTTCCGAGGCTTCCAGGGATTTCTCGTTGATGAACTTCATCACTTCTTCGGCTTTCGCCAGGCCTTCGGGGCTGTCGTAGGCCGCGCCCAGCTTGACGGCGGTTTCCGCCCAGCCCATCACGCCCAGGCCTATCTTGCGGTTGCCCTTGGCTATCTTCTCTATTTCCGGGAGGGGGTAATTGTTTATCTCTATGACGTTGTCGAGGAAGCGTATGGCTTTTTTAACCGTATCGGCCAGGCGGTCCCAGTCCATTTTGCCGCGGGCCATTTCCCCGGTGACGTAATTGGCCAGGTTTATGGACCCGAGGTTGCAGGATTCCCACGGCAGCAGCGGCTGCTCGCCGCAGGGGTTGGTGCTTTCGATCTGGCCCAGCGCCGGGGTGGGGTTGGAATTCGTTTCGTTGATGCGGTCCATGAAAACGATGCCGGGGTCGCCTGAAGCCCAGGCCGATTCCACCAGCATGTCGAAGATCTCCTTCGCCTTCAGGGTGCCGGTGACCTCGCTGCTGCGGGGATTCACCAGGTCGAAGGAGCCGTTGGTCTCCACGGCCTTCATGAATTTCTCGTCCAGGGCGATGGACAGGTTGAAGTTCTCCAGCACGCCGGGTTCCGATTTGAGCTTTATGAATTCCTTGATCTCGGGATGCCAGTAGGGAAGGATGCCCATGTTGGCGCCGCGGCGCGTGCCGCCCTGCTTTACCACGTCGGTCAGCTTGTCGAACAGCTTCATGAAGGAGATGGCGCCCGAGGCCACGCCGTTGGTCTTCTTCACCGTGTCGCCCTTGGGGCGTACCCGGCAGAAGGAAAAACCGGTGCCGCCGCCGGATTTCTGGATCAGGCTCTGGGCGGTCAGCGCCTTGGCGATGCCTTCCATGGAGTCGGGCACGGGCAGCACGTAGCAGGCCGAAAGCTGCTGCAGGTCGCGCCCGGCGTTCATCAGCGTGGGGGAATTGGGCAGGAAATTAAATTCCGCCATCAGGTTGTAGAACTGGGTGCGCCAGCGGTCGGCGGCCTCGCGGGCCGCGTCTATGGTCTTATAGGCGTTCTCGAGGTTGGCCACGAACTTCATGAAATTGGCCTCGCGCTCGGAGGATTCCGAGAGCCCGTCGTGGAAAAGGATGACGCGGGAGGGCGAGCCGTCGGCGCCGGCTTCCAGGAAGCGGCAGCGCACGCCTTCGAACAGGCCCCACTGGCCGGCCTCCGGGTGGAAGATGAGCTCCGAAAGGGAAATGTTATGGGCGACGCGCTCGAAAAGGTCCTCGACGCTGTTTTCGTCCCGCAGGTATTTGTCTTTGATGACCTTGCCCTGGTTCTCGCTGATGTGTATCTTCTTCTTGTCCAATGTCATGGTTTTCATCTGGGTTTCGCCTCGGTTCCGTGTCTCCCGGGCTTTTAGGGTCTGGTAGGACCGCGCTTTGCTCCGGCCTCTCCCTGGGCTTTTACGAGCTGGGCTTTGTGTCTTAATCAGTGCGCTAAAAAGCTTGGTATAGTTGTAATCTATCAATCCTAAAAAATATTGTCAACTCTGCCGTCGTGGCCGTTAAAAAGCCGCCTGCCGGGGCAAAATTGTTATAATTCCAGCAGGGTGTTTTCCCAATGGAAAAGCGTAAAAAACAGGAGATAAAGCTGTCCCAGGCCCCGGCGTTGCGCCAGGACCTGCGCCTGTTCGGCATGCTGGCGCGCTCCGAGGGTGATTTTCTGCGCCTGGCCGCGGAGCTGGAGGCGGACCCCCTTTTTGCCAGGCTGCGCGCCCCGGGACCGGACGGCCAGCCTGCCGTGGTAAGAAAGCGTTTCCACGGCGCCACCTACGCTTTTTCGCTGGCTTGCGGCGCCGACGCCCTCGCCGCCGCGGCCGACCCCGGCGGCGCCGGGGACTGGCTGGCGGACAGGCCCGCCATGCTGGAACTCGCCCGCCGCGCGGGCTTGGAGAACTTCGAGCTCCATTTCCTTGCCGACAGCCCTTTCGACCCGGCCGCCGCCGCGCGCGCCTGCAAGATCACCCCCGCCGAGGCCGCCGCGCTCAAGGTCTTTGTGGACGCTTTTACAATGGCGCACGAGCGCGTGCCGCCGGCGGCCCTTCCGCAGCTTTTTCTCCGCTGCTCCGCGCGCATCGGGATAGCGGGCGGCAGGCTGGAGGCGGCTTACACGCACCCCGCTTATTTTCACGGCGCGTACGTGATAAACGGGCCCGCGCTGACGCGCCTGCTTAAAAGCGGGGCGCTGAGCCGCGCGGAGGCCGTAAAGGTAAGGAAGCTGGCCGCCGCCGCCCAGCGCGTTTCCTGGCGGAAAGCCGGGTTCCACCGGACGCTCGCGGCGCTTCTGGAGGAACAGAAAGCGTTCCTGCTGGGCAAAGGCCCGCTGAAGCCGCTGACGCAGCGCGAGCTGTCCGCCAGGGTGGGGCTGAACCCGGCCACGGTGTCCAGGCTGCTGGCCGGCAGGACCGTGCTGGCGCCCTGGGGTGAGGAAGTGAAGCTGAAAGATCTTTTCAGGCCGAAAAGCGCCCTGGTAATTGATAAAATGAAAGATGTCATGGGGGCCGGGGTTAAGCGCCTGACCGACAGCGAAGTGGCTGCGGCGCTTAAAACCGGGCACGGGCTGAGAATTTCCAGGCGGACCGTGAACCTTTACAGGAAGAGGGCGGGGCTATGATGAAAAAAGAAGAGGCCGGGATGACGGGGCTGCAGCGCAGCCTCTGCGATACCATCTTCATAAACGCGCAGGAGCCTATGCTGGTGCTGGGCGTGGACCTGCAGGTGCTGCTGGTCAACAACAGCGCGCTGAAGCTGCTGGGCTGGACGGACGGGGCCATAAACGGCAAGCCGGCTTCCGCGCTGGTGCTCGAAAAAGACCTGAAGGAATTCTCCGACCTGGCCGGGCTGGCCGCCAAGAACGGCGTGGTGCGCAATTACCGCTTCTATATGCTGACCGCCGCGAAGAGCATCGTCCGCCTTTTCCTGACCGCGCAGGCGCTTAAGGACGAGGCAGGCGGGATCAACGGTTTCTGCTTTTATCTGTCCCCGGTGTCCCCCGACGAATGGTCGGCCCTGAAAGATCCCCATGTGTTCCGCAACGCCGCCCGCAAGCTCGGCCGCCTCACCTCCATCGGGCAGCTTACCTCCATGTTCGCCCACGACATAAAAAATCCGCTGCACGTCATCCTGTCCACGTCGGAACTGCTGCGCGCCCAGGAGGGCCAGCCCGAACAGGTGCGCGCCGGCGCGGAACTGATAGAGCGCAACGCGCGCCGGGCTTCCAAGATCGTCAAGACCCTGCTGGATTTCTCCCGCAGCGGCATGTGCCGCCTGGAGCCCTACCCGGTGGCGGACGCCGCGGAATACTCGCTGGGCCTGATAGACAGCGCCCTTAAGGCCGCCAAGATAAACGTGGAAAAAGATTTCGCCCAGGCGCCCAAGGTTTTCCTGGACCCGCATTATATGCACAGCGTCATCTATAACCTGCTCAATAACGCCGCGCAGGCGCTGGACGGGCGGAAGAACGGCGCGATAAAGGTCAGCTCCGGCTGGCTGGAGGCCGAGCAGGAAGTGTTTTTGACCATAGCCGACAACGGCCCCGGGCTGGAGCCGGCCATGCTGGAAAATCTTTTTCAGCCTTTCTTCACCACCAAGGAGAACGGCACGGGCCTGGGGCTTTACCTGGCCCGCCAGATCATCGACGAACACGGCGGCCGCATCCTGGTTTCTTCGCCTCCCGGCGGGGGGGCTTCGGTAAGCCTGCGCTTTAAAAAGACCGTCTAATGGGAAATATACTGATCGCCGAGGACGACGCCGACACGCGCTTTGTGCTGAAAGCCGCGCTGGAATCCGGCCGCCATGCCTGCGCCGCCGCCGCGTCCGGCGCGGAAGCCCTGGCGCTGGCCGAGGCGCTGACTTTCGACGCGGTGATCCTGGACATGGTGCTGGGCGACGCCGACGGGCTCACCATCCTGGAGAAGCTCAAGGCCGAAGACCCCGGGCTGCCCGTGGTCATCCTGACCGGCCACGCCGACGTGCAGAGCGCGGTCAAGGCCATGAAGCTGGGCGCCCTGGACTATCTCATCAAGCCGTTCGGCAACGAGGAACTGCTGCTGATAATGGAGAAGGCCGTGAAGGAAAGGCGCCTGCGCAGCGAATTTGAAGCTTTGCGCAGCCACGCCCGGCGAACGCACGGGGCCGCGCCGGTTTTCGGCGGCAGCCGCGAAATAAAGCAGACGGCGGACCTGGCGGCGCAGGTGGCCGTCACCGACCTGACGGTGATCCTTTTTGGCCCGTCGGGCTCGGGTAAGGAGGTCTGGGCCCGGGAAATCCACCGCCTCAGCGCCAGGGGCGACAGCCCTTTTGTGGCGCTGGACTGCGGCGCGCTGCCGGAGAACCTGGTGGAGAGCGAGCTTTTCGGCTACGAGCGCGGGGCCTTTACCGGGGCCGACAGGCGCAAGCCCGGTCTCTTCGAGGTCGCCTTCGGCGGCACGCTGTTCCTCGACGAGATAGCCAATCTTACCACGGCCACGCAGGCGAAGCTGCTGCGCGTGCTGGAAGAGCGCAAGATCCGCCATCTCGGCGGGAAAAAAGACATCCCAATCGACACGCGGGTGATCGTCGCGTCCAACAGCGACCTGGCCGCCCGCATCAAAGAGGGCACTTTCCGGGAAGACCTTTTTCACCGCCTTAACCAGTTCACGCTGCGCGTGCCGTCCCTGGCGGAGCGCAAAGAGGACATCCCGGCGCTGGCGGCTTTCTTCCTGAAAGAGGCCGAGAAGCTGGTGAATAAAAAAGTGGAATCCATTTCCGACCCGGCGCTGGCCGCCCTGGTGGCCTATGCCTGGCCCGGCAACGTGCGCGAATTGAAGAACGTCATAACCCGCGCGGCGCTTTTATGCGGCGGCGAGATCCTGCCGGCGCATCTGGGCCTGGCCGACGGGGGCGTCGGCGCCTGCGGGGAGCCTGCCGTCCGCGCTATTGAGAATTTCGATATGAAAGCGAGCCTGCGTCAGGCCCGCGCTGAAACCGAAAGCCGGCTGATACGGGCCGCCTTGGCTGAAACCAAGGGGAATAAGGTTAAAGCCGCCAAGCTGCTGTCCATAGATCGTAAAGCCCTTTACGATAAGATCAAAGCTTACTCTATAGAATAAATGTAGATATATATCTACATATAAGTGTAGAATATTGTCTACATTGTGGATTAATATCTACAGATTCTGGCAACAAGAATTTAATTATTCCGCATTATTTCCTTATCAGCGCATAATCTATAATTAATCAAGACCTGAAAATAGCAACTTGGCAAAGTTGTTGCTATATATCTTCTTGGGAGAATTTATACATGAAAATTTTATTCCTTATTTCCGGGGTTGCTGGAGGCATGATGAAAACGCTCAAAGCCAGGTTCATTGAAATCTTTTCCGCCCTGCTGCTGCTGTTGCCGGCCCTGGCCGGCGCGGCGCCGCTGCTGGTAAATTACCAGGGCCGCCTGGTGGACACGGCCGGCAACCCGCTTGCCGGGCCCCTGAGCATCCGCTTCAGCGTGCACGACGCCGCAACGGCCGGCAGCGAACTCTGGTTCGAGACCCAGCCCGCCATAAATCCCGACAACGGCATCTTCAGCGTGGGCCTGGGCAGCGTGACACCGCTGCCCGCTTCGGTTTTCGGCGCGGACGCGCGCTACCTGGAGATCAAGATAGGGGCGGACCCCGCTCTGACGCCCCGCACCCGGCTGCTTTCCACGCCTTACGCGCTTTACACCGCCAACCTCGGTTCTTCTCTCACCCAGGCCCTTATCTCTACCGACACGATCATGACTTCTTCTCAGTTCCGGCTGGGTAATTTCGCGGCCCTGCCCGGCAGCATAGGCGAGGGTTCGGTAGTTTATGACGCCGTGGGCAAGCAGGTGAATTTCTGGAACGGCACCGACTGGACCGCGCTGGCGGCCGGCGGCGTTTCTCCGTGGTCGACCTCGTCCGGCAAGGTCATCCTTGTGGACGGTGAAAAGAACGTGGGCGTGGGCACCGGCGTTCCCGCCTACAAGCTGCACGTTTCCAGCGGCGCGGGGGAAACCGGTTTTCTCTTCGCCGTTTCAACGGGCACCGCTGACCTCGTCAGGATCAACGGTTCCGGCTCGGTTTACGCCAACCGTTATTACGGCGACGGCTCGACGCTTACGAATATCGCCGACGTCAACAAGGTAGCGAAAGCCGGCGATGTTATGACCGGCACCCTGGTCATGAACGCGGCTTCCGCTTTCAATACCACCGACCAGCAGGCCATAGTTTTCTCCACCAATGTCTATGTGGAGAATGCCCAGCTGCGCCTGGGTAATTTCTCAGCCACGCCCGAAGCTTACCTGGCGGGAAAGGGCGCGGTTTATTTCGATACGGACGACAACACCATTTACGTCTCCAACGGCCTTTCCTGGAGCCCGCTGGCTTCCGGCGGCGCCAGCCCCTGGTCTTCGGGTGGCGGGATAACTGCGCTGGTAACGCCCAGCGACATGGTCGGTGTGGGTAGGGTGCCGACCGAAAAACTGCATGTGGACGGGAATATTAAATCCGATTACGCCTTAATAGCCGCTACCATTACTTTAACCGGCGGCATCCACGCTTCGAGCGCCACGCTTACGGGCAACGCGGAAGTGCGCGGCGTGATCATAGCGGGTTCCGGGAGCAACATTATAACTACGGCTGCGGGCCTGGTGGACGCCACTAAGGTGAGCGGCAACATATCCGGGAACGCGGCTAACGTGACTAACACGGTGGCAGTGGGCAACGGCGGCACGGGCCTGACCGCTACTGGCGCGGACGGCAACCTGCTGCGCGCCGCCGGTGGCGCGTGGGAAAGCTTT
>Ga0154314_129_pt1 | contig 131422 bp, 141 predicted proteins | sample RifGroA2_FD_105608 | JGI IMG/M metagenome (GOLD analysis project Ga0154314, IMG submission 105608) | Elusimicrobia bacterium GWA2_61_42 | reverse complement strand
TCGAATTCGCCGCGGTACTTGGTGCCGGCCACGATGGACGCGAGGTCCAGGGAGAGCAGGCGCTTGCCGATGAGGGTGTCGGAGATCTCGCCGGCCATGATCTTCTGGGCGAGGCCTTCCACGATGGCGGTCTTGCCTACTCCGGGCTCGCCTACCAGCACGGGGTTGTTCTTGGTGCGGCGGCCGAGCACCTGGATCAGGCGGTCGATCTCGTTGGAGCGGCCTATCACGGGGTCGAGTTTCCCCTCCTTGGCCATCTGGGTCAGGTCGCGGGCGAACTCGTCGAGAATGGGGGTCTTGGTCTTGCCCTTGGCGGCGCTGTGGGAGGCGTGGCTCTTGGGGGCGGCGGATTCCTTGGGGGAATCTTTCTGTTCCATCTCGCCGAGGATGCTCAGGACTTCCTCGCGGACGGTCTCGAGCTTGAGGCCCAGATTCTCCAGCACCCTGGCGGCTACGCCTTCCTCTTCGCGGATGAGGCCCAGCAGGATGTGCTCGGTGCCGATGTAGGAGTGGCCCATGTGCTGGGCTTCTTCCACGGCGTATTCCAGCACCTTCTTGGCGCGCGGGGTAAAGGGGATCTCGCCCAGCAGCATCATGTTGTCGCCGGTACCGACGATCTTCTCGATCTCGGCGCGCACTTTGCGCAGGTCGATGCCCAGGTTCTGGAACACCTGGCTGGCCACGCCCTCGGAAAGAGCGATGAGCCCCAGCAGTATATGTTCGGTGCCCACATAGTCGTGGTTAAGGCGCTTGGCCTCTTCCTGGGCTATGAGTATCACGCGCTGAGCCCTGTCTGTAAATCTTGTTCCCATTGTAGTTCCTCCGTTAAAAGCAGCGAAAATCCGTTAAAAACAATAAAAAACCGCGGCATTTTATACTATGCCGAAGCTATATTATGACACAAAGCCGGTATGTTTTCAACTTTCACCAATACAATTATAAAGTATCAATGTTACATCCCTGTTGCCGGGGGAGGAAAAGAGCCCTTTGGGGAAAGGGCCGCGAGGTGGCCAGTCGGGGCCGACCGGGGAGGTACCCCTGCTCACCCGGACCGAGGAAACCCTTGCGTCGGTTTCCCCCCGCCTAGGGAATTTATGGCGGGGCCCCCTTTCCGCAACGGGTGCTCAGGGGTACCTCCCCGGCCGTCCCCTCCGGTTTAACACGCGCTGATTATGTTTTTTGGATTGTGACTAAAAGAAATTATTACTACGTTCACTAAACTGGAGGGGGCGGACGGGGGGACCGGGTTAGCAAAACCGTCGTTGAGCCTGCCGGTTGCATAGCCCGGCAGGCGAATACCGAGTGAGGCCACGGTGTGGCCGAACGCGTTTTGCGTTCCGGTCCCCCTGGCCGCCCCCGACTGGGCTTCCCGCGGCTCGTTCCCCAAAGTTATTCTTATTTCACCGAGCGGACGCGGATCTTGAAGCCTTCCACGGCGGTGACGTCGACTTCGGCGCCTTCGGGGAGGTCGCCGGAGACGCTCTCGGCGTCCCACAGTTCCCCCTCGACGAGCACCTTACCCTTGGGGGTAAGGGCGGTCTTGGCCAGGCCGCGTTTGTCTTTAAGACTCTCGATGCCGGTGACCACCTTGCGCAGCTGCGCGCGCGCCACCACGAAAGCCAACGCCGCCACCACCGCGATAAGCCCCACTATAGTAGAAAGCACCATGGAAATAGACACGGCAAGACCTCCCAGCGACGGATTGGTGAACAGCATCAGCGCGCCCAGCAGGATCGACGCCGCCCCGGCCAGCGTAAGCAGGCCGTAGCTCACCACCTTGATCTCGGCGATAAAGAACACGAACCCCAGCAGGATCAGCGCCACGCCCGCGAAATTGGCCGACAGCGTCTGGAACGAGTAGAACGCCATCACCAGCGACACCGCGCCCACCACGCCGGGCAGGATCAGCCCCGGGTTGTACAGCTCTATGAACAGCCCCGCCGCGCCCAGGCTCATCAGGATCATGGCGATATTGGGGTCCGTTATCGTGGCAAGGAAGCTCTGCCGGCGCGTCTGGCGGAAATACTCCACCGACGGGTTAACCGCGCGCAGCGTCCCGAAATCCCCCGCCGCGAAGCCGTCGGCCTTGGCCAGGAATTCCTTTATGTCCACGGCCACAAAATCCGCCACCCCCGCTTTCACGGCCTCTTCGGCGGAGATGGAATCGCTCTTGGCCACCGACTTTATCGCCCACTCCACGTTGCGGCGCGTCTTCTGGGTAATGGATTTCATGTAGGCGGAGGCGTCGTTGAGCACCTTCTCCTCCATCGGTTCCTTCTTCTTGCCTTCCTTGTCGCCCAGACTGATGGGAGAGGCGCCCAGCATCACCGGGTGGGCCGCCCCTATGTTGGTGCCCGGCGCCATGGCCACCAGCGGCGAGGCCATCGAAATAAAAACCCCGGCCGAAGCCGCGCGGGCCCCCTGCGGCGAGACATAGACCGCCACCGGCTTTTTGGAGGCCAGCATACCCTTTATGATCACCCGCATCGAGGAATCCAGCCCGCCCGGGGTATCCAGCGCTATCACCAGCAGGTCGGCGCCGCCCGGCGCGTTGAGGGCGTCCACCGCGCCGGTGAGGAACTCGGCCGCCGCCGGGGTTATCACGCCGGAGTACGGCGCCACGGTCACGCGCTTAACTTCGTAGATCTTCGCCGGCTTGGCCGCGAAAGCGGTGCCCGCGCAGCACAGCGCCAGCGCTAAAACAAAAGTCTTTGCTGTTTTCATAAAGTCTCTCCTGAAAAATGGTCCCCTTCGAATATTATTATACATCTTGGCACGGCCGGCGGACCTATTTGTTAGAATAAATCCATGCCTTATTGCGTCATCACCGCGGACGAAAAAGCGCCGGGGCTGCCCGTGCTGGCCCAGGTGCTGGGCGCGGCTTTCTCCCTGGACCGCGACACCGCCGCGGCTGCCGCCCGCCATTGCTGGGGGCTGCTGGGCAGCGGCCTGGAAGCCGCCGCCGCCGACGACCTGGTGCGGCGCTGCGCCGAATTCGGCGTGAAGGCCCTTAAACTCCCTGACGCGCTCCCCCTGCCCGCCCCGCTGTCTGTAAAAAAAGTATCGTTCGAGGCCGGCGCCGCCGTCTTTACCGCCGCGGCCGGGAAGACCATCACGGTGCGGCGGGAGGACCTGGCGGTGCTGGCCGCCGCGCCGGTAAAAGAAGACTCTTCGAAAATGGTGAAGACCACTGAAGGCCCCTCCGGGCAGGAAAAGGCCGTACGCCTGGGGATCATGGCCGTGACCGGGCTGCCCATAGGGCTGGGCAAGAGCAAAGAGGTAAACAAAGAAGTAAAGACCTCCGAACTATCCTTCTACCTGGACCTGCTGCTCAACGACGGTTCGGCTCGCCTGCGCCTGAATTCCGGGGATCTTGATTATTCAGGGCTGAAAGAAAAGAAAACTTACTCCAGCCAGGTGAATTTTCGCCTGCTGGCCGCCGAACTGGCCTCTTTCGCGCCAGCCGCGGCCAGGAACGCCGGCTTGCGCGCCATCCTCGAAGGTGCCCCGCTGACCCTGCTCCCCTACGATTCTTTAGCCGACCTGGAAAAGGAAACCCTGCGCCTGGCTTTGGCGCGCGGTAAATAAAAACGGCCCCCGGAAAACCGGAGGCCGCTTTTCAGGGCCTGCGCTGCCTTCAGGCCAGGGCTTTTTTTACCGCCTTCATAAAAACTTCCAGTTTAAAAGGCTTTTCAAAATACTGGTCCTCGTACCTGATAAGCTTCGGATCCAGCTGCGCGGGCGACCCGGTCACCAGCAGGCATTTGGCCCCCGTCTTTTTCTCCTCGAACAGCTTTATCAGCTCGGTGCCGACCCCGTCGGGAAACAGCAGGTCCGTTATCAGCAGGTCGTAAGTATTGGAATTTATAAGCGCCGCGGCCTCGGCGAAGCTGGCCGCCTGCGAAATAGAATAGTCCGTACCGGCGAAGATGCGGGCATACAGGCTCAGCATCACCGTATCGTCGTCAGCCACAAGTATCCGTCTCGGCATCTTTCTTCCTCTTGTCCGTTCAGATGCCCCCACCCGCTGCATAGCCCCCCGGCCACATCTATACTGTAACATTAGTTACAGAGTCGCGAAAGGGACATACTGCCCAAACGCGCCCGGTAATTGGACCTACGCAGGCGTAGGCCCCGCGAATTTCCCGTCAGCCGTCCCAGGCGGGGAAAACCCCGGTTTCCCCCCCGGCCATCAGGCAAAGGTGGGTCCGGGGCGGACGCCCGACCTTCTCGTACAGGGCCCGGGCCAGCTCCCGCAGCTCCTCGTTAGCCGCGAACGGCACAAAGTTCCCGGCGTTCACCGCGAAAACCAGGCCGCAATGGCTTAACCCGCCTTTTTTCCTGGAGCAGGCCGCCTGCGGCATTTTTTTCCTATACTTTTTTTCAAGAAGCAGAAGCGCCTTTTCCCCGGCCTCTTTCAGCGCTCCTTTCCGGTCGAACAGAAAATCCGTCGCGGCAAAACTGTTGCCGCCGGTAACGCAGCGCACTTCAAAAGCGTAGGTATTCGCCCCCCTGGCCGCCGTGATGTCGGCGGTCCTGCTGCGGGTCTGCGGCATCAGGTTTACGGCCGAGAAGCCCTCCCCGGCCAGGAAGTTAACCGCGCGCAATTCCGCCAGCGCGGCCTCGAGCCGCCCGGCGTCGAGGTTGCCCGGGTGGAACCCCGTGGCGAACAGCACCTCTTCCGTCGTGACGCCGATCGTTTCGGCGGAACGCTCCAGCACGCACGCCATATCTTCCAGCAACCGTGAGGGACTGGATCTAAGAAGGCGCCTGAGCCCGGAGGCGCTCTTGCCGCCCGCGAAAACGGCCAGGTATTTCTTCACCCGGTCGGGCAGGCGGGCTTCGCCGATAGCCTGCTGGATCCCGGCCCTGTTCATGCGCCCAGCAGGCTGAGCAGTAGTTTGACATTCAGGAAAGCCACGGTAAGCCCGATGGCCAGCAGCAGGAAAAGCGTCCAGGCGCCGTTGGCGTGGCTGCCCATCACTTTGCGCGAGGAGGTCAGGTAAAGCTGCAGGAAAATAGTGAACGGCAGCTGCACGCTCAGCGCCATCTGCGAAACTATCAGGCCGCGGAAAGGGTCCGTGATGAAGAAGATTATCAGCAGCGCCGCCAGCAGGGAAATATAAACGCCGACGCGGCTGTGGTTATCTTTCAGGTTGAGCGGCTCGCCGAACAGCCCGGCGAAGATGGACGCCCCGGCCATGCCGGAGGTGACGCTGGAGGCCACGCCCGCCAGCAGCAGCGCCGCCGCGAACACCAGAGACGCGGAACGGCCCAGCAGCGGCGTCAGCATGTCGCTGGCCTGGCCCAGCTCCGTCACGACGGTGCCGGCGCCGAAGAAGGTGGCCGCCGCCATTATGATCATGGCGCTGTTGATGGCCCAGCCGACCAGCATGGACAGCAAAGTGTCGGCGAACTCGTACTTGAGCTGCCGCTTGATCACCGCCTCGTCTTCCAGGTTCCACTGGCGGCTCTGTATTATTTCCGAGTGAAGAAAAAGGTTATGCGGCATCACCACCGCGCCCAGCACGCTCATCACTATCAGCATGGAGCCGTCGGGCAGGGCCGGGGTGACCCAGCCGGCGGCCGCTGCGGGCCAGTCCACGGGCGCCAGTTTCAGCTCGTAGATGAAAGACAGCCCGATCAGCGACACGAAACCTATTATCCATTTCTCCAGGCGGCGGTAGCTGTTGGAGAGCAGCAGGTACAGCACCAGGCCCGTCACCATGACGGCGCCCACCTTAAGCGGGATCTTGAAAAGCATCTGCAGGGCAATGGCCCCGCCCAGGATCTCGGCCAGGGAAGTGGAAACGGAGGCGGCCATGGCCGACCAGAGCAGCGGCCTGGAGATTGCGGCCGGCAAATGCTTGCGCGCGGCCTCGCTGAGGCAAAGGCCGGTGGCTATGCCCAGGTGCGCCACGTTGTGCTGCAGGATGATCAGCATCAGCGTGGACAGCGTCACCATCCACAGCAGCGTGTAGCCGTAAGAGGAGCCGGCCGCCAGGTTGGAAGCCCAGTTGCCGGGGTCTATGAACCCGACGGTCACCAGCAGGCCCGGCCCGATGTACTTCACTATCTCCAGCGCGCCGTAAACGCGCTTGTGATGTTTGTTCTTTAGGTCGGAAAAAAAATCAGGCATTAATAGGACAAAACAACCGCGGCTAAACCGATCCACATCCGTATTGCGAATCTAAAACTTCTTCTTCAGCGTTATGCGCTGGGTGCTGCCCAGCTTGCCTTCCGGCGACAAGGCGTAATCCAGGTCCGCGTTCAGCAGCTTAAGGCCGGCTCCCGCGCTGAACGCGCCCGCGGCGCTTTGTGCGGCCCCGCCGTTAACCCCGCCCCTTAAACTCAGCCCCGACATGCTCCCGGGGCCGCCGAACAGGGCGTATTCCGTACCCAGGCTGTAAGCCGTGTATTTGTCGTACACGTAACGCCGCGCGTCGAAGTTCAGCATGAACCCTACAACCAGCATAAACATTATACCGGCGCTTACGCTTAAAGGCAACTGGTCACGCTGCGAGAAGCCGTCGCCCTGGCTAAAGCCGCCAAGCGCAATACCGTCATGAAAGCGGACATGGCCGCGGCGGTCGAGAAGTACCTCAAGAAAACCGACCTCACCTGGGACCAGACCGCCGCCCAGGGCATAAAGCACAATCCCACCGACTTAGGGAAGATCTCGCAAACCGTAATGGTATGGATCTCCGCGCACGAGAACCCCACGCGGAAGCGCAGGCAATGACTCAAAGCCAGTTCGCTAAAGCAATCGCCAAAGAATTCTTCCTCCCACAGGTGGACGCGGCCGCGATTCTCGACTCAATCCTGGCGCATATGACCGACAGCCTGCAGAAAGGCGAGTGGGTTTACTTTAAAGACTTCGGTTCCTTCACCAAGAAGACCCGCCCAGGGCGCCATGTCCGGCACCCCAAGACCGGGCAGTTGATATGGACCCCGCCCCGGCTGGACGTGGACTTCAACCCCGCCAAGGGCCTTTTAAAAGCTAAGCGGCGCTGAGCTCCCCAGGTTTACGCCCCCATATAACCGCCGCCGGCTCGTAAAACGCCCCCCACTTGCGCCGTCAAGAACTATCAGCTAGACTACCAATAATGTCCTTTAAATAATTTAGGGGAATTGCCCTTGGCGTATCTAAAAAGGGAAGAGGCAACAAAATGAAAACCGAGAGCATAGTAAAATCCTTGAATCTCACAGCTGGCGATATTTTAACACTTGAAAAAGCTAAGGATCGTATAGAGTTTGAAGCTTTACCAGTTATGATCCTAAAATGTCAGGAGGGCCCCTGTCCGGACTTGTGCTCATGTAAGAGAGGCGTTTGCCCTGATGATGATTGGTGTAAACGGTTTTGTTTTATTGACGCTTGCGAATGTACAGGCCCAGTGGGATATAAAGACCCAGACCAGTGTCGCCCATTCACAGTTTGTCCCGGTAATAACTGTCGGCCTGTACAGTAAGTGATAATAGTCTATGTGAGGGAACAATAATGAAACTACTATTAACGATTATGCTTGCTTCCTCACCGGCGATAGCCGGTGACAGCAAAACTATTCCCCAGGATTCTCCTGCACTTATGGATATAGAGGTCGGTAATTTTGAAGAAGACGCAGAGGGAGTTTATTCAAAACTACGTAGATTAATGTTTACGTCCCGCGAAAAAAGACAGGTGTGGGAAATTGGGAAAGCACTAACAAATCGGGACACGGAATCCGCACAAAAAGCACTAGATACCTTGGTGCGTGAATACCCAGAACTAAAAAAAGATGAGCCTCAGGCAATTATATTCCACCAGGCGACTATAAACTTCTGGAAAGGGGACCTCAACGGCGCATATGAAGGGTTCAATAAAGCGATAAAAGAGCTGGAACAAGTATTCCCAAATGGTATTGTTCCCCAAGGGCATAAATATTGGAAAGAAAATACGTCCTTTATGGGTAAGCTGTACTTTGGCCGAGGGGCAACGGAATTACACCAGCGAAAATATGCGCAGGCTATCTTGGATATTGATAAAGCAATTTCTATTTCACCAGAACCCAGGGCTTATATGCAATTCAATAAATGCAGGGCTCTTTTGCGGCTTAACCAGTACAAAGAGGCAGCGGAAGCTTATACCCAAGCTTATAAAATTGATTCAACCTGGGCGGTGAAGGTAGAAGATAAAGTAGAGATTTGCGCCTTGCTGGTTAAAAACGGGTTCCAACCTCAGCCCTGCCTGCCTAAAAAGTAGGGGGATACTTCAATAAAACATTATATCAGCCGCTATTTGAATGTTATAGACCTTGGTGGATCTGCGCTTTTATTCAACGGAGTTAATGGGTGTCTCGACGAGATTCCATGGAAATTGATCGATATCCTTAAATCCGGGAACTCGGAAAAGCTGAAAGATTTAAACCAAGAAGATATTGACGTGCTTGTAAAGCGTGGACATATAACATCCCTACCGCCTGACTTGGAGTTAGAGCGATTTAAGGAATTCTCTGCCGCCCTTCACCAAAAATGGGAGAGAGAGGTTAAGCATGGTGGAATCATGCTTTTAATGAGTTATAACTGCAACCTAGCTTGTAAATACTGCTACCAGCAAGAGCATCGGCCTCATAAATCGCAGGCGGTTATGACGCCTGCGCAAATTGAAGGATTTTTTGAAAGACATCTCCCTCAAATAATTCCCGGAGCTGATTACAAAAACTTTGATGTATCTTTTTACGGCGGAGAGCCGTTCCTGCCGGCAAATGAGGCGGTAATACGCAAGACTTTAGAGTACACGAAAAAGCACAGTATGCCTGCCAGCTCCATATCAAACGCCACTAAAGTAGACTCCATGGCGGATATTTTCGGTCCTGGCCCCGGTTTTGTTAATCACGTGCAGATATCCTTGGATGGCAGCAGTGCGCTTCATGATACCTCCCGTATCCCCGTATCTGGAGAAAAGACCTTTGACAAGATTACTGATAATATCGCTATGCTTCTTTCGCGTAGAACAAAGATTAGTATAAGACTTAATCTCAACAGGCGCACGCTCGCCTCTGTGCCGCGGTTGATTGAAGAACTTAAAGCCAAAAACATTCTCGGGAATAAATACGCGAGCATATACGCAAGCCCATTGCATGACAATGTCGCCAAGGTGGATACTACAGATTTTATGGACCTCGCTGAATTGTCGTCCCAGGTGTTCGATTTGGGGATAGACCTAGAGCACCCTGTAAGCCTCCGGGCCCATGAAATGGGTTATCTGTTCCAGCTTGAAAAAGGGATAGGCTTGATCCATACATGCTTTTGTATGCAGACAATGCAACACACAGTGGTATTGGACCCGTTTGGCGACTTATACGCCTGTTTCGAAGAGGCTGGTTACCCGGAGTTTCGTGTTGGGCATGTTTCAGAAAGTGGAGTTAAATTCTTCCCTCTGCACGAGACGTACAAAACAAGACATATTGCCAACATGGATGAATGCCTTAAATGTTCCGTGGCGCTTGCTTGTGGCGGCCAGTGCGGGGTAAGATGCCGCGCCAAGACTGGGGATTTATTTAAGCCGCACTGTTCAGACATGAAAAGGGTTATTCTTGACGGAATTAAGCTTGCCTATCAAAAAAAGAAACAAAACCCGGGATTTACCCCCCCCTCCCACGGTAATGGGGACACGGTGTCCGTGCATGGTTGAGATATGATTTCTGCCGCTGATATTATTTACGAAAATCACCTTAAAAAAGCCTATTCGGTTAAAGACGAACAAAAACATCTAGCCATTACCGATACTTCCTGTTATCATCTGAGTGTGGAAACCGCATGGTTGATAAAGGGATTGCCGGATAGTGGCGCACAAGAATTGTATTTTAATTCTTTATCCGGTCTTGGCCTTAATGAACCACAAAAGATATTTAACAAGCTTGTTTCTCTAGGGGCGTTGCGGAAAAAGGAGAAGCGTTCTTGGAAAGATTTGTTTAGAATGTTTCTGGCACCGAGTATAAAACTGCTTTCTGCTCAAGTACAGGAAAAGTTCTTCAAGATTTTCATGGCCGGGCCAGTCGCGATTAATAAAGTTACACAATTTCTTGCAACCCTCTCAATTATTGGATTATTATGGGGGACACTATTATTGATTACTGGTCCGGAAAAGGCAATCCCGGTTCCTTTAGCCGGAAAAGCGAGCGGCTTCGTTGTATGTCTTCTGATTATTCTTGGTAGTCTGATCCATGAATTAGGACACTCATTCGCCGCAATGTCCTCGGGCATCGGCTTCAGGCCCATAGGGTTTTCGATTTATCTTATATATCCCGTATTTTACACCAATGTCTCCGGTATTGAGAAAGTCGGCCTTGCGAGAAAAATACTCATAGATTGTGGAGGATTCGTTTTTCAGGGAGCGTTTTTATTTTTGCTTTTGCTGGTTTGCTCATTTACCGGAGACATTGCTTTCGCGGAAGCCGCGCGCTGGATAATGGTTATAGTCTTCTTCAATCTTAACCCGCTTTTCCGAACTGATGGTTATTGGCTTTACAAAGATGTATATACTGAGTTTAAGGCGAAGCGCTGGGCACGAGGGCTGCATTACTTTTATTTAGCGGCGTTTGTCGCATTTTCGTTTTATTTCCTTTGGAGGATCGGAGGTAGCCTAGGGAATGTGTGGCATGGGCTAAACACACTGATTCATTCGCCAGAGTATCTTTTTTCGGGCGGCTACCGGATATTATTTGGCGCATATTTTATTTTTATCGGCCTTGCCGGCGGCCTGCGGCGTTTTCAGGAAGGACGTGTAGAGTGGATGGAACTTAGGGGGGGGAATATATCCGTCACTCCAGAACCTGCTAATTAATCTGAATCCTTTTCCGGTTGGATGCAGACTCCAATTAATCCAAAGTTGCTAAACTCCCCAGGTTTACGCCCGCATACAGCCGCCGCTGGCGGCTCCTGGAGGCGCTTTCTCGCTCTAAACGACCTTTCCCCCCCTTAAAAGCTCCTTAAGCGCGCTTATCGCCATTTCTGGCGAAATGGCCTTTTAAATTCGCGCAAGAATGCGCCAGGACAGCGGTTCCACTACGTGCCCGTATCATTCCACCCCACGTTTTACGACGGGCGCCACGAGGTTATGATCTGCGGAAACGGCCCTTGCGGCCGCAGCTCCGCCTTTGCCTGACGGCAAAGCCGGCCCTATGCAAGGGAAGGGGTCAGGTCTTGAAATTTAGCAATTTGGGGCGCAAGTGCCTGCTTGCAGTAGTAGAGACATTGCGTCCTGCTCTTCCTATTTCACCTCAGTGCCCAATAATATAGGAAGTTAGGAAGCAGCGTCCTTTTGAAATACGACAGCAGCGCCGCAGTTTGCTAGAATAATTTTTATGAAGAGGGCTTACCGTATACTTTGCGTGGATGACGAGGATTTCAACCTGGAACTCCTGGAAACGCTGCTGGCGCCGCACGGCTACGAGGTGGCCACGGCCCAGGACGGCAGGACCGCGCTGGCCGTGATGGCCGAAAAGAACATAGACCTGGTGCTGATGGACGTGAACATGCCGGTCATGAACGGCCATGAGACCTGCCGCGCCATGAAAGCCGACGGCGAGCTCAAGCACATCCCCGTGATCATGATCACCTCGCTGGATTCGCGCGACAACAAGCTGAAAAGCATGGAATCCGGCGCCGACGAATTTTTATCCAAGCCCATCGACCAGACGGAACTGCTGCTGCGCGTAAAGAACATCCTGAGCGCGCGCGAGTACGAGGACGCCTTCACCTACCTGATACGCTCCCTGGCGCGGGCGGCCGAGGCCAACGACATAGACACCGGCAACCATATCCTGCGCGTGGGCGAGTACTCGGCGCTGATAGCCCGGGAGCTGGGCATGCCGGAGAGATTCATAGAGAACATCCGCCTGCAGGCCACCCTGCACGACGTGGGCAAAGTGCACGTGCCCAGCCACATCCTCAAGAAAGCCGGCCGCCTGGACGAGGCCGAGATGGAGGAGATGAAAAAGCACACCACCTTCGGCGCCATGATCATCGGCGACCACCCGCACCTGGAATTCGGCAAGCGCATCGCCCTCTGCCACCACGAAAAGTGGGACGGCACCGGCTACCCCGCGGGGTTGAAGGGCGAGGCGATACCCCTGGAAGCCCGCATAGTGAGCATAGCCGACTGCTACGACGCGCTGCGCAACTCCCGCGTGTACAAGCCCTGCTACGACCACGCCGGCGCGGTGCGCGTGATCACCGAGGGCGACGACCGGCTGAAACCGGAGCACTTCGACCCGAAGATCTTCGCCATCTTCAAACGCATAGCCCCGCAGTTCGAAGCCCTTTACAACAAAATGCAGGACGCCCCGCAGCCGGCGGCCTGACCCTCCAAAAATAAAACCGCCGGGGCTTCCCCCGGCGGCGCGGCGGGCGCTGACCGCCCGTTATTTGTCTTTAAGCTCGGCCGCGTAGGCGGCGTGGAATTTCTTCATTTTTTCCACCAGCGCCTTGATATCCTCTTTGGGCGGCAGGAAGGTGGTGCGGAAGTGCAGCGTCCCGGGCAGCTGGCCGAAGCCGGACCCCGGCACCACGCAGATGCCGGTCTCTTCCAGCAGCCGCAGGCAGTACTCGCTATCCCTGGCGGCCTCGTACTTCTGGCGCGCTTCCTCCGTAAGTTTGGACAGGTCGACGCCTTTCTTATGGGGCAGCTCGAATTTAACGAAGGCGTACATGGCGCCCTGCGGGATATCGGTCTTCATCCCCTTTATCTCGTTGAGGCCGCGGCCCAGGATCTCCGCCTTCTCCTTCAGATCCCCCAGGATGGCGCCGCGTTCTTTAACGTAAAGCTCATGGCTTTCGTCGCCTTTGGCGGGCGGGGCCACCATCAGGTAGGTGACCAGCTGGCCGTCCACGTTGGAGCAAAGCCCGATGGACTGCAGCTTTATCATCTCCGCGTAAACGTCGTCGGCCATGTTGCGGACTTCCATATAGCCGCCGCGGTGCCCGCACTCGCCCAGGAAGCCTTTGGAAACGGAATGAAAGCTGAACAGGGTAACTTCCTTCTCGCCCAGCTCGTGCATGACCCGGGCGAAAGAGTGGAACTTCAGGCCCGCGCCGTAGACGTTCTCCTGGTAGACCTCGTCCGCGAGGATGGACAGGCGGTGCTTCCTGGCGAAGCGGATGATCATCTCGATATTCTCTTTGGAAAGCACGGCGCCGGTGGGGTTGCCAGGGTTGATCACGGCTATGGCCACGGGGTTGATGCCGTCCTTCTGCGCGGCCTCTATGCTGCGGGTCAGCTCTTCCTCGTTGAGCTGCCAATTATGCTCCTCGTCCAGGAAATAATTTATCTGCCGGGCGCCGTATAGCGCGATGGTAGCGCTGTAGAGCGGGTACTGGGGGATGGGGATCATGTAGCCGTCGTTCTCTTTATTGGTGAGCATCGTGAACACGGACTGCACGCCCTTGCTGGCCCCGTCGGTGAGGATGACGCGGTTGGGGTCCACCGGGATGCCGTCGCGCTTGTTGATGAAGTCAGCCACGGCCTGGCGGATGAAGGGCAGCCCGGCGCTCTGGGTGTAGGCCCCGGTGCCGCTGGGGTTCTTCTCCAGGATCAGCCTGGCGCGCCGGACGGCGTCGGCGGGAAAAAGCCTGGCGGCTTCCGGCTGGTCCATCAGCGCGGGGTATTCCACCAGGCTCAGCACCTGCCGCACGAAAGTCAGCGGCCGCTGCTTGAGCGCCTGCGGATTGCCGATATTGCAGTAAATTATTTTTTTGCCCTGGGCTTCCAGCTCGTGCGCCCGGGAGACGATCTTGCCCCTGACGGCGTAGTGGGCTTCCAGCAGTTTCGAGTTAACATCGTGGAGTTTGATCATATTTAAATTATATAAATATCGCGGCCAAAAAAAGAAAACCGCCGGGGCTGCCCGGCGGTCTTCGCGCGCGGAAGCCGCGGCTTACTTAAGCTGCTTGCTGATGTGCTTCCAGGCGTCTTTAAGTTCCGTGGTGATGCGCTTAAGCTCCGAGGCGCTCACCCGTTCCACTTTCTCGTAGCGGGCGGCCACTTCGTCCACGATCTTCTCGTAGTCTTCGCGCTTCATGTTCTTGAGGTCTTCCACTTTCTCCAGCACCTCGCCCTTCATCTTGAGGGTCCAGCCGTAGATCCGCTCGCGGTTCTTGGCGCCGCGCTCCCCGGTGAGGAAATACGCGCCGATGGCCGCCAGGGCCGCTATGCCGATGCCCGCGCCGATAACTTTGTCAGATTTTTTCATATTCGCACCCCTTTTAAATTTTTCTTCTACCAGAATACTACAAACCACCGCCACCGGCTGTCAACCTGGGCCGTCCTATTTGGCGGGCCCGGGAAAAACAAGCTTGTCGGCGTCGAAGCCCAGCTCCCGCGCCCGCGAAACCAGCTTTTGGAGCACCGCGGGCTCAAGCTCCGGGCTGCGGGCAAGTATCCACAGGTACGCCCGGCTGGGCCCGGCCACCAGCGCGTAGTTATAATCCTTATCCAGCTCTATTATGTTATAGCCCCCGTAGAAGGGCCGGAAGAAACTTACTTTCAGGCTGCCCGTGCCTTTATCCCCGGTGAAATAGGCCCTGCCTTCGACGGATTTCCATTCGTTTTTCGCCTGTTTGAAACCTTTATTAAGCACCCGAACACCGCCGTCGGCGCGCAGCGAATATTCGGCCGTAACCCCGGTAAGGCCGCGTTCGAAAGAATGGTCCAGGCGGGCTATCTCGTGCCAGGTCCCCAGGTAGCGGTCCAACTGGAAGCCGGTGACAGGCGCCAGGCCCTTTGGAACAGAGGCGCAGCCGGAAAGGAACAACGCGAACATGGCGCAAAGATATTTTCTCATATGCTCTCCCGTATCGGGCTAGTCTACAATATTGCCTGAAACTTTTCGCCTGTTGCCGCATCTCATTAGTGAGAGTTAACCCGGAGGCAGTAATGATGAACACAAAAACAACGCTTTTAACCATCTTGTTATTTTTACCCCTTACAGCGCAAGCCGCCCCCCTCACCCTTGAGGCGGCCGTGGAACAAGGCCTTAAAGCCGATAATGTATTAAAGGAACAGGCGGCCCGCGTCAGCGGGGCCAAAGCCGGGCTCAGCCAGGCGAGACTGGCCCGCCTGGGCGGCTTCAAGCTCAAAGGCATGTACACCGACGGCACTGACCCCGTCTACGCCTTTGCCACCGCCATGAAGCAGGGCACCTTCAGCATGGCCTCCATGGCCACGATCAATGACCCGGACCCGGCCCGCAACTACATGGCCGGCATAGAGGCCGGGATCCCGCTTTTCACCGGTTTTGCCGTTTCCAACGCGGTAAAGATGGGCAAACTAGGCACCGAGGCCGCCCGGAGCGGCTACGAGCGGGCCCGCTCCGGCATAACCTTCAAGATCACCTACCAGTGGCTGACCGTGCTGCTGCGCGCCCGCCTGGCCGCCTTAGCGGGTGAAAGCGTAAAAGCCGCCGAAGCCGAACTGAAGACCGCCCAGATGCTAAAAGACAAAGGCATGGTGCTGGGCTCGGATTATTACGGCGCCGAAGCCATCCTTTCCACGCTGCGCGGCTACAGCCTGGCCTGGAACATGGCGCAGGAACTGGAAAAAGAAAAACTGGCCCTGACCCTGGGCGTTGACCCGTCCGCTGGCGTGGAAGCCGCCGGCGCGCTCCGGGAAGCCGCGTACGCAGGGACCAACCGCGGCCAGCTGGACGCCGCGGCCGCCGGCGGGCGCCGCGACATCAAAGCGCTGGAAAAAATGACCGCCCTTTATAAAACCTCCGAAGCCTCGCAGAAGAACTCCGTGCTGCCGGTAGTGGAAGCCTTCGGCAGCTGGGAAACCAATTCCCAAAGCCTCTCCGAGTTCCGGGACAACCGCATGCTGGGCCTGCGCCTCACCCTCCCGCTGGGCGACCCCGCCTATTTCGCCAAAAAAGACGCCGCCCGCGCCGAAACCGCCGCCGCCGCCAGCCGCCTGGACGAAGCCCGCAAACAGGCCTCCCTGGAAGTAGCCGAAGCCCTGAACAATTACAAGGCCGCCAAAGAGAACCTGCCCATAGCCAGGGAAACCCTGGAAAAAGCCAGGCAGTCCCTGGAACTCTTCCGCCCCCTCTACCGCCAGGGCCGCCAGAGCGTCCTCGAAGTCCTGCGCGCCCAGGCCTCCGTCCTCCAGGCCGAAGCCCATTATTACGAAACCCTCTATAAATTAAACCTTTACCACGCCCAGACCCTCCTCGCCTCCGAAACCCTGGACGCCGGCGCCGTAAAAGAAATATCCGACAAACTGGGAATTTAATAATTGGAGAGTTACTAAAGTTGCTTAGTGTCGGAGGGGATGGCCGGGGTGTTGCCCTGATCACCCGTTGCGGAAAGGGGGCCCCGCCATAAATTCCCTAGGCGGGGGGAAACCGACGCAAGGGTTTCCTCGGTCCGGGTGAGCAGGGTAATACCCCGGACAGACCCGACCGGACATCTCGAGGATTTTTAAAACGCGAACAGGAGTACTACCATGAAGAACGATATAGAAAAAAAATACGGAATGGCCGGGCGCATGGCGGAGGGCTTCATCAGCTCCCGCCTCACCCCCATCCTCATCATCACCTTCATCCTGCTCGGAGTCTTCTCCACCTTCAAACTCCCCCGTGAAGAAGAACCCCAGATCAACGTCCCCATGTTCGACGTCATGGTCCCCTTCTACGGCGCCGCCCCCAAAGAAATAGAAAAACACCTCGTAGAAGTAGGCGAGCGCAAACTCTGGGAAATACCCGGCGTGGAATACATCTACTCCATCGCCCAGCCCAACTTCGCCATGTTCACCGTCCGCTTCAAGGTCGGCACCGCGCCCGAAACCGCCGCCAACCTCATCTATACCAAAACCCTCGACAACAAGGACCTCTTCCCCCGCGGCACCGGCGAGCCCCTCATAAAGTACCGCGCCATCGACGACGTCCCCGTGCTGGCGCTCACCCTCTGGGGCCAGGACAGGAACGACTACGAGCTCCGCCGCGCCGCCGCCCGCATCCAGACCGAGCTCAACGCCGTCTCCAACGTCTCCGAAACCCGCATTATAGGCGGCCATAAACGCCAGTTCATAGTACATTTCGACCCCGCCGCGCTGGCGCGCCACCGCCTCACCCCGCCCATGCTCGCCGGCATCATAAAAATGTCCAACGCCAGCCTGCCCGCCGGCCATTACAACCAGGGCGGCACCAGGCTGCTGGCCGAAACCGACGCCTTCATCCGCAGCGCCGACGACCTCAGGAACATAATCGTGGGCGTCTTCGACGGGCACCCCGTCAAGCTGTCGGAGGTCGCGGACATCAAGGACGGCCCCGACGAAGAAGAACGCTCCGTCACCATGGTGCAGGGCCCCGCCTCGGCCGTAAAGGCCGCCCCCGCCCCGGCCGTCACCCTCTCGGTGGCCAAGCGCCGCGGCGCCAACGCCACCGAAGTGTCCCGCGCGGTGCTGGCCAAAGTGGAGGCCATGAAAGGCCGCGAACTCCCCGACGGCATAAACATCACCGTCACCCGCAACTACGGCGAGACCGCCAAGGCCAAATCCGACGAACTCATCTACCACATGCTGCTGGCCACCCTGTCGGTCACCCTGCTTATCGCCCTGACGCTGGGCCTGCGCGAAGCCGCCGTGGTGCTGGTGGCCATCCCCGTAACCCTGGCGCTGACCATGCTGGTGTATTACCTCTACGGCTACACCCTGAACCGCATCACCCTGTTCGCGCTGATCTTCTCCATAGGCATCCTGGTGGACGACGCTATCGTGGTGGTGGAGAACATTAACCGCCACTGCGTGCTGCACCGCAAGAATTCTTTATACAGGAATATCCTCAACGCCGTGGACGAGGTGGGCAATCCCACCATCCTGGCCACCTGGACCGTTATCGCCTCCATCCTGCCCATGGCCTTCGTCAGCGGCATGATGGGGCCTTACATGCGCCCTATTCCCATAGGCGCCTCGGTGGCCATGCTGTTCTCCCTGGGCGTGGCCTTCGCCTTCACGCCGTGGCTGTATGCCAGGGTGGTGCAGCGCTGGCCGGTAAAGCACTGCGAGAACAACAGGGAAGGCTTCCTGGACCGCATGTACCGCGGGCTGATGAAAAAGCTCATTTACCAGCCGGCCAACGGCAAGAAATTCCTGCTGTTCACCGCCGGCCTGCTGGCCGTGGTGCTGGCCATGGTGGGCTTCAGGCTGGTCATCTTCAAGACCCTGCCGTTCGACAACAAGAACGAGTTCCAGGTGATGATCAACATGCCCGAGAGTTCCTCGCTGGAGCTCACGCAGAAGGCCGCCGGCGAGATGGCGGCGCTGCTGGCCGCCGTGCCTGAAGTGCGGGACCTGCAGGTTTACGCCGGCGCCTCCGCCCCCTATAACTTCAACGGCCTGGTGCGGCATTATTTCCTGCGCCGCGAGCCTTACCAGGCGGACATCCAGGTGAACCTGTCCGACAAGCACGAAAGGAAACGCCAGAGCCACGACATTGCGGTGGCCGTGCGCGCGCCGCTCAAGAAGATCGGCGACGCCTACGGCGCCAGGCTGCAGGTGGCGGAAGTTCCCCCCGGCCCCCCGGTGATGTCCACCATGCTGGTGGAAGTCTTCGACCCCAACCCTAAGAACCAGAAGGCGCTGGCCGAGGAGATCAAGAACATCCTGAGGAACACGGAAGGGATAGTGGACGTGGATTCCTACATCCCCGAGGACCAGCCCATCACCCGGCTGGTGGTGGACAGGCAGAAGGCGACCTTGAACGGCGTGGCGGCGGCCGAGATAGTGCAGACCGCGGCGCTGTCGCTGTCGGGCTCGGATATAGATTCCGCGCACGTGGAGGACGAGAACGAGGCCGTGGACATCCGCCTGCGGCTTTCCCCGGAAAAGCGCCGGCAGCTGGCCACGCTGAAGGAGATAAAGTTCTTCTCACCCAACGGCACGGCCATCCCCATGGCCAGCTTCGTAAAGGCGGAGAACGGGCTGGAGAACCAGCCGGTCTACCACAAGAACCTGCAGCGCGTGATGTACGTGACGGCGGACATCGCCGGCGGCACGGAAAGCCCGGTGTACGCGGTGCTGGACCTGAAGGCGAAGATAGACGCGCTGTCCAAGGCGCGGGGCGCGAAGATCAACCAGTATTTCACCCGCCAGCCGGTGAGCTCTTCGGAGACGGCTATAAAGTGGGACGGGGAATGGCATATCACTTACGAGGTGTTCCGGGACCTGGGCCTGGCCTTCGCCATGGTGCTGGTGCTAATCTACATCCTGGTGGTGGCCTGGTTCGAGGATTTCCTGACGCCGCTGATCATCATGGCGGCTATCCCGCTGGCGCTGATAGGGATCATCCCGGCGCACTGGGGGATGAACGCGTTCTTTACGGCTACTTCGATGATCGGGTTCATAGCTTCGGCGGGTATCGTGGTGAGGAATTCCATCATCCTGGTGGACTTCATTAATCTTAAGGTGAGAGAGGGGATGGAGCTGAGGGAGGCGGTGATAGAGGCGGGCGTGGTGCGGTTCAGGCCGATGCTGCTGACGGCGCTGGCGGTGATCGTGGGCGCGGGCGTGATCTTGTTCGACCCTATTTTCCAGGGGCTGGCGATCTCGCTGATAGCGGGGCAGATAGCGGCTACGCTGTTGTCGCGGGTGGCGGTGCCGGTGCTGTACTTCCTGACCTTCAAGGACAAGGAACACATGCTCAGGCCGGCGCAGCCCGGGCCCGACGCCAGCACGGACGAGGCTCTGGGCGCGACAGGGGAGTAATCAGGAAAGTTTTCCATTGCGGGGCTGCGAGATGTGGAGTCGGGGCGACCAAGGGGCCGGAACGCAAAAACGTGGTCTCGCACACCGTGCTCGCCACTCCCCGCCTCGCCCTCCGCGCTTACGCAAGCGTCGGGCTCCGGCAGGGTTTTGCTAACCCGGCCCCTTGGTCGCCCCTCCGGCAATGGAAAAACGTCCCGATTTTAAATACTGGAGGAGAATTATGAAACTTAATGAGGCGTTGAGGCTACTGGCTGGGGTTATGGTGTTATTGAGCGCGGGGCTGGCGGTTTATGTGGACAAAAACTTTTTATGGCTGACGGCTTTTGTGGGGGCGAATCTGCTGCAGTCGGCTTTTACTAAGTGGTGTCCGGCTATCTGGGTCTTTAAGAAGCTCGGGCTGAAGGAGTGCTGATGAAAACTTTTGGGATAATCGTTTCGGCGCTGCTGACCGCGGCTTTCATGTTCCTGGGCAAGGAGCGGAACCCGGATTTCTACCTGGCCGCGCTGGCGTCAGGCTGGGTGTTCTTCCGCCTTACGGTGGGCAGCGACTGCCCTATAGTGTGGCTGATGTCCAAGCTAGGCTTTAAAGGCCTGGCCTGCCCCACAAACCACAACAAGTAGGGGTTAAGCTTTGTTTTTAAGTCTTCCCGCCGCGAATGAAACAAGGGCCAGGATGCCGAAGGCACAAACGATAGCCGGCCCGGTAGGCAGGTCGTACGCCGCCGAAGCGGCGATCCCGGACATGCTGGTCGCCACACCAAGCCCCCAGCCCAGCCAGAGCCGGCCGCTGACGCTGGAAACAAAATGCATGGCGGATACGGCCGGGATAATAAGGAACGTGAACACCAGCAGTACGCCGGCCAGTTCCACCGAGCTGGTAACCACCAGCCCGAACAGGGCATAGAAAAGAAAATCCCACAACCGCACCGACCAGCCCTGGCCGCCGGCCTTTTCCGGATCGCAGGAGATGGTTATGAACCGCCGGCGGAATACATAATGAGCCAGCCCCACGGCGGAGTAAAGCGCCAGCGTTTTTAAGACCTGCGGCCAGGTTACAAAAAGTATGTTGCCCACCAGCATGCCTTTTAAATGCTCCGCCTCGCTGGGCAGCCGGTCCAGCACCATTACGGCCATGGCCGCCGATACCACGTACACTATCCCTATGGCCGCTTCCTGCATCGCCCCGGAGGTTTTTTTGCCCCTTGTCAGGGAGAACACGCCCGCGCCGATGAATGTGGCCAGCAGCGAGGAGAAGTAGGAACCCGTCGTGTGCAGCTCAAAGCCGAGCAGCACCCCGGTGATTGCGCCTAACGCGGCTATCTGCGCCAGGGCCAGGTCCACAAAAATTACGCCGCGCGCCAGTATGTGTATCCCGAGGTAGGCATGTATCCCGACTAATATCACAGCCGCGGCAAAAGCTGGCAGCATTATTTCAAGCATAGATTCCCCTTATAACCACCCGGGGCGGCGAACCGCCCCGGGAAGTCTGTATTCCTTACTTGTGTCCTTGGGCAGAGACGGCGAACTCAAGCCCGCCTATCACCCGGTCGAACACATCGAAGTAGGTCTTAACGCCCTCTGCCCCGCCCGCGCTTACCGGGGCAGTAACGACTCTGGCACCGGTCTTGCCGGCCAGGAAGTCCGGCCCTTTCCTGAGGTAATAAGTCTCCGTCAGTATTATCCCGATATTCTCCGCTTTCATTTTTATTACAAGCCCGCCCAGGTGGGCGGCGGAAGGTGGTATACCCGGCTTGGGCTCAACGTGCCCGGATACCTCAAGACCAAAGCGCTTAGCGAAGTAAGGCCAGGAACTGTGATAGGTTATTATCTTCAGCCCTTTAAGCCGCGCCATGCGCGCATCCCAACCGGCCAGCTTTTCATCTGTCCCTTTAACGAACGCGGCGTAGTTGGTATCGAACTCCCCGGCCTTCTCCGGCGCCAGGCGCTTTAAGCCCGCCAGGATATTGCCGGCCATTATTTTGGCGTTGGCCGGGTCCAGCCAGTAATGCGGGTTGCCGTAGATATGAATGTCTCCCATCGAGGCGTCCACCTTGCCCTCCGGCTTCTCCAGCAGCGGCACGCCGGCGGAAGCGTCCACGTACCCCTTGGCCCCGTAGAACAAGTTCTTATTCCTGGCCGCGTTCACCAGGCTGTCGAGCCACATATCCAGGTCCAGCCCGACGCGCACCACCATATCAGCCTTCTTCAGTTTAAAGACCATGCTGGGGCGGGGCTCTACGATGTGCAGGTCCTGGCTGCCCGAAGCCAGGCTTTCCACCTTAACCTCCGTGCCGCCTATTCTTTCGCAGATATACTTCAGGTCGGTGGAGGCCGTTATCACTTTCAATTCCGCGCGCGCCGGGCAGGCCCAGAGCGCTAGCGCCGCCGCCGTCAATAATGTTTTTTTCATGGCTTTCTCCTTATTCCAGCTCGTGGCTGTGCGGGCCCAGGCCGAAGATCAGCTGGAACCAGGCCTCGTCGGCCTTCCCGCCGCTCAGGTTTATATGTTTATACTGCGCCCGCAGCGTGGTGGTTTCGGTAAGGTGCCGGGTGGCTATCAGCGAATAATCGCGCTCATAGGTTATCTCCGGGAAGGCGTTCTCCGCGTAGTCGAAACGCGCGCCGAAGTCCCAGTACTTGCTCTGCCTGTAATTGGCGAAGGCGTAGAGGCCGTCCCGCTTGAGTTTGCCCACCGGGATGTCGCGCGTCAGGCGCAGGTACTCGCCCTGTATGGTCAGGCGCTTATAGGCGGTAGGCCAGAACTTCAGGGCAAAGTCCGCGCCGGCGAGCTTTATATTATCCTGGTGATGCTCCCAATGGCTGCCTTTGCCCTTAAGGTAGCTGGCGCCCAGCTCCAGCTCCGAGCCGTCCGAAAGAGGAAAGGACACGTTCATGCGCCCGGTATAGATCTTCCCGGCCGGGGAGAATTCCTCGCTTTCCGCCGGAGCCAGCACCACCGTGACCGTGCTCTGGTCCACGTCCAGCACGTCGGCCGTCAGGTCCCCGTCCACGTGATGGGCGTGGGCGCTGCCCTGCCAGGCGCCCGCCTGTACCTGCCCGTAAAAAGGCAGCGGCAGCAGGTATTTCAAAACCGCGCCCTGCGGGTTCAGGGCATGCTCGCCCAGGAACCTTGTCAGCACGGCGGGCTGGTCGGCCATGGCCCGGGTATGGCTGTGAGCCTTGTTCAGCTTGCCGAACTCTGCGTTCACCTTCCCCACTTCAGCCGAAAGCCCTTCGGCCAGGCGCAGGAAGGAGACCTTGGCCTCGCAGATCTCGCTGGCGTACTCTTCATCGTGCTTATGCAGGGCGAGGAACACGTCCGCTTTCATCTCCGGGTAAATATAACCCTGGAAGGCCGTCTCCACCTCGTTGAACTGCAGCATGCCGCGCGTGTCGTCCGACTTGTCCGAACTGGTATGCCCCTCGATAACGCCGATCAGGCTGATGTCCGGCAGGTTGGCCGGCGTACCGCGCATTCCCTGCGGCGGCGTGCCGGATTCCTGCGCGCAGACCGCACCGTAAAGCCCTAAAAATAACGATAAAACGATTATTTTATTCATAAATCTCCTTTATATGATCACTGGCCCACCAAAAGGCAGCAGCTACCTTTTAGGAGGTTGGATGATAGTTGAAAAGGCAGCAGCTGCCTTTTTAGCGTGGAGGGGCGCGGCCGTGGAAGGCCGCTATGAACGGAGTTTCTACCGGCAGCCCGTGGCGGGAAGCCTTGGTCACTACAAAATTATCGGGGCGGACCAGCAATTCGCTGCCGCAATCGGCGTTGAGTTCCGGGGACGAGGCCACGGCGCAGACCTGGCAATTTTCGCCGGCCTCGTGCCTGGCGCCCAGCATATGCAGGTCCCAGGACCCCGCGGCGACGGCCGCGAAGGCGAGGCACAGTAGTGTTTTTGCCGCCCTGAACTTCATATAGATATTCTAGCTCTTTTCAAATTTATCCGCAGGCGGCAGTTGGCGCCGGCCGGCCGAAAAGGAGACGGCCCCGGCGGGGCAGGCGGCCAGGCAGTCGCCGCAGGAGAAGCAGTCCGGAATAACGCGGTCCCGCCTGAGTATAGCCCCCATTACCGTGGAAGGGCAGGCGCGCTCGCAGGCGCCGCAGGCCACACATTTGGAGTAATCCACCCTTACCTTGTACACGCTGATCTTTTCGGCGAGCCAGCCGACCAGCCCGAACGGGCAGAGCAGGTGGCACCAGGGCCGGTACAGGAACAGGGACGCCGCGAGCAGCAGGGTTATGAACCCCGCGCCCCAGATAGTAAGGGCCAGCGGGCTGTAGATCTTGAACGGGTCCACCGGCGCTATAATGTCGCTGCCCATCATAGCCCCCAGCGCCAGCGCTATCAAAAAGAGCACGCGCACCGCATTGGTAACCACGAAAGGCGGGCGCCAGCGCTTCAGGCTCGCGGCCCGGCCCAGCCGGAAGAACAGGTCCTGCAGGACTCCGAGCTGGCAGCCCCAGGAGCAGATGAACTTGTTGGCCAGCACCACCAGCAGCAGGAATATCACCAGCGCCTTCAGGCGGGGCAGGAATATGGCGCCGCTTTGACCGTAGAGCACGACGGCGTCTTTTACGGTGCCCATGGGGCTGGGGTCGGCCCCCAGGGCCACGCCGAATATGAGCACGCCGGCGAAGTAGAGCCAGTTGCGCAGGGCGCCTTTCACCAGGCCTCGGCGCAGCAGCGGGAACACTGCCAGCAGGAAGGCGGCCCACATCACGAATTTCAGGATTATCTTCAGCCAGTTCTTGGAAGCGGCCTCGTTATACAGCGCCAGTTCGCGTTCTACCGAGGCCTTAAGCCCGTCCGGCGGCAGGGCGCTCATGTCGTAGTATAAAAAACCGACGTCCCGGCTGCCGAAGGACGCGGCAGCCACTTCCAGCGGCAGGTTATTGGCCGCGGCGAACTCGGCCGCGGTCATACCCTGAGAATACACCAGCGGCCCAACCAGCTCCGCCTTGCCCGCCTTCTCCCCCCACAGGCGGGAAGAGAGCAGCGAACCCGCTATTACCAGCGCCACCAGCGCCGCCGCGGCGGTTAAAATTTTAAGTTTCTTATTCATCATGCTCTCTTGCCGCACCCCATGCTGATATTTTACTTTTTTAAATCCACCCGGCATTACCCGAACCGCAACGGCCATAAGGCGAGGCGGGCCCTTTCTCTAGGCGCAGCACCTGCGCGCCCAGGCCGGCGCCGGCACGGGCGGCTATCATAGGGCATTTGGCCTTGAACAAAAACCACACCGGGCGCGGCGTGTCGCTTAAGGTCTCGTAGTTGCCCTGGCCCTTGGCTATAACCAGGCCGGCCCCGAGGAACAGCCTGTTGAAGCCGGCTGAAGTTTCCGCGAGCACCGTGCCGGCCACGTCCGAACCGTTGTCGATCACCCTGACTAGCCTGTGCAAACCGGCGGCACGGGCATCGGATAAGAGAGCGTCGTTCAATACGGGCGCGCCGCGTACCGCCACGGTTACGCGCCCGGGGCCAAGCTGCTCTATAAGCAGGCGGTCTAAAACTATTTCACCCGCATTGTCGGCCAGGTAAAGTATGCTTCCGGCCCTTTTTACCGCGCGGCTGAACGCGGCAGGGTTACCGTCGATAGGCTCGGTCAGGGCATGGCGGATGGCCCTGCGCACCCCGGCCAGGCTCACGTCCCCGGCGGCGCCCATGTCTATGATGTTACCGGCGATGGCGAGTTTAACGGCCAGTTCCAGCGGATCCGCCGCTTTTTTCACGGCGGCCCTGAGCTCCGGCAGCAGGCGCAGGGCCAGCCGGTTCTGGCCGGCCTTGGCCGCGCGGTAAGGGTCCTTTACTCCGGTCAGCTCCCGCAGGCGGCGGTAGATGCGCCGCCCCATTACCGGGGCCGGCTGGGACATGTCCATATCCCGGCTCCAGTCCAGCACATCGCGCAGGATACTTTCGTGCACGGCGGGGTCCGCGGAGAACATCCGGGCAGAATCCAGGGCCTGCCTGAACAGACAGGGTATGCAGTCGAGCGTGGTCCTCATTCCTTCCTCAAAAGACGCCACTCTTTTTTAAGCCTGGCCAGCCTCGGCTTCAGGCGAAGACGCGCCACCAGGGAAAGCCGCTGCACAAAAACTTTCCCGTCCAGATGGTCTATCTCGTGCTGCAGCGCGCGGGCCAGGAAACCGTCGGCGTTTATCTCCACGGGCAGGCCGCGCTCGTTAAAGGAGCGCACCCTGACTTTTTCAAAACGTTTTATCTTCAGGAACAGGCCCGAGAAGGAGAGGCAGCCCTCTTCCCCGGTCTGTGCCCCTTCGCCGCGCACCAGCTCCGGGTTGACGAGCACAAGCCGTACGCCCGGGCCCTCCTTGGGAGGGATGCGGATGACGGCCACGCGCAGGGACACGCCGGCCTGGTTGGCCGCCAGGCCCACCCCGCCGTTGGCTTCAATGGTCTCGAACAGGTCGCGCACCAGCTTCGCCACGTCCGCGCGCTCCGAAGGCAATAAAGCCGGCCGGGTCTTGCGGGTAAGCACCGGGTCGCCGTAAAGCCGTATGCCCAGTACGCTCATATCAGGGGCAGACCCCGGCAAATTTTTCCGCTATCGCCCGGGCCGCATCGCGCGTTCTGCCGGATTCCATGTCAAAAAGCGTGCGCCCGGAATCGGCGAACATAACCGCCTTCGGGTCCAGCGGCAGCCTGCCCAAGAAAGCAGCGCCCAGTTCCGCCGCTAATTTCTCTCCGCCGCCGCTGCTGAAGATGGGCGTCTCAAGGCCGCAGCCGGGGCAGACAAAACCGCTCATATTCTCTACTACGCCGAGTATCTTCACTTTCATGCTGGCCGCGAAAGAAGCGCTGCGGCGCGCGTCATCCAGGGCCACTTCCTGGGGCGTGGTCACCAGCACGGCGGCAAGCCCGGGCATAGCCTGCGCCGCGGTAAGAGACTCGTCGCCGGTGCCGGGGGGCGAGTCGATAAAGAGATAATCCAGTTCCCCCCAGTTCACCCCGCCAAGCAGTTCCTTTATGGCCGAGGTCTTGCGCGGTCCGCGCCAGATAAGCGCCATGGAAGGGTCCGCCCCCAGCAGCGCCATGCTGCACACCGCCAGGTTGGGCGCCGCGGCATAAGGCTGTATGCTTTCGCCGTCGGACTCCAGGCGCCTGCCCGCGATGCCCAGCATGCGCGCCACGTTGGGGCCATGCAGGTCTATGTCCAGCAGCCCTATCTTTTTACCGGAGGCGGCCATGGCCGCGGCCAGGTTCACCGCCACGGTGCTCTTGCCCACCCCGCCCTTGCCGCTCATCACCAGCACCTTGTTGCGCACCAGCGCCATGCGCGAGGTTATCTCCTGCTCCTGCTTTTTCAGTTCCTCGTTGAGCTGCATCTCAGTTCTCCTTCATCGCGCGGAACAGCTTCACCGACGCGTCCTGCGCCGCGGCTGTTATAGGATAGGCCGTGGGCGCGCTGGTGAGCCACGGGTGCGTAGCCACCTGCAGCGTCTCCAGTTCGGTGACGGACATGCCGGTCTGCACCGCGGCGCCGACTATATTTATCAGCTCGCCGCTGGAGACGCCGCCGTATACCTGGCCGCCCATCAGCAGGCCGGAATGCCGCGAAAAGACCAGCTTCAGCTTTACCTTGGAGGCTCCGGGCATGGCCGCCGGGTGGCGGTCTACACCTTCGCTGACGCCGGTCACCACCTCAAAACCTTCCCGCCGGGCGGCGGCTTCGGTGAGGCCGGCCGAAGCCAGCACCAGACCGTCCACGCAGGTGGAATAGGCGGCGATGGTGCCCTTGTTCTCGCGCACCACTTTTAAGCCGAACAGGTTGGAACCGGCCACGCGCGCCTCGGCGGTGGCGGTGGAGGCGAGCATTACCGAGACCGGGCGGCGGGTGAAGAAGTCCTTCTTCTCCGCGCAATCGCCCACCGCGAAAACGCAGGGATCGGAGGTGCGCATGTACTCGTCCACCGCCACGGCGCCGGTGCGTGACAGGTCCAGCCCGGCGTTGGCGGCCAGCCCGGCGTTGGGCACGGCCCCTATGGCCAGCACCACGGCGTCGCAGGCATAGGTCTCGCCTCCGGCCAGCCGCACGCTCTCGGCGCAGCCTGAACCTTCTATGGCCTCTACGGCGGTCCCGGTGATCACGCGCACACCCAACCCTTTGAGTTTGGCCGTAGCAAGTTCGCCGAACTCCGGGTCGAAGGAATTGGCCAGCAGCCCGGGCAGCAGTTCCACCAGCGTGACCTTGCGGCCGGCCTTGGCCAATTCTTCGGCCATCTCCACTCCTATAAAGCCGCCGCCGAGCACAGTAATATGCGAGGCCGCCTTGAGCGCGGAGAACATCTCCTTGAGGCGGTCGAGGTCCTTGTAGATCCGGAAGACGTTCTTCAGCCCAGCGCCGGGCACCTTGGGGATCAACGGCGTGGAGCCGCAGGCGAGCACCAGCCTGTCATAGGCGGCCGCGCTTCCATTCCCGAAAGAGACGGTTTTGGCCGCGCGGTCCAGCGCGACGGCGTCGGCGTCCAGCACCTTCACGCCGCTGTTGGAGAGCGAGCCGCAGGGCGAAGAATTATCGTCCGGACTCTTGAGACTGGAGGCCATGTAGGGGATGCCGCAGGGCACCACGCCTTTGGCCACGTTCTGGACCAGCAGCACGCTCTTGTCAGGATAATATCTGCGCGCCGTCAGCGCCGCTATACGCCCCGCCGGCCCGCCGCCTATTATCAGGATATCGCTGGATTTATCGGCGCTCATATTTTGCTCCTTGGAAATAAACTGATTCAGCAACTAAATCTTACCGCGGCGTTTGAGTGTGTCCGGGGCGCTTACCGGGGAAACCTCCGGGTGCTTTTCACTGTAGACGCTTATCACCTTTATCCCGCCCTTGCCCAGCCTTTTAAGTTCCGTTTTTATCAGGAGGCAGGCCAGCTCAACTTCGGCGCAGCTGAGCGGTTTTTGGGCGCAGGGGCGCAGCGGGGTGTTCAACTGCACCTCATCGGGTGCTATCTGCGCGTACAGGGCCGCCAGCTCCGGGGCGCAGGCTTTATTGGGGCCTATCAGCATGGTCTGTATGGCCAGGCGGCCGCGGCGGCCTTTTGAGAACAGGATCAGCCCTTTGAGGATCTCACCGAAGGAAACCCCGTCCGCCGGGCGGTTTATCTCCCTGAAAAGCTCCATATCCGGGGCGTCCAGCTTAGCCAGCACGAAGTCGAAGCCGGCCAGGTCTTCGCGCACTTTCTCGGAATAGATCAGGGAGGCATTGGTTATTACGGCGGTTCTCTCCGGCCTGCGCCTGGCGCACTCGAGCCTTAACTCGTTTAAATTGGCCGCCAGCGTTGGCTCGCCGCGGCCTGAGAAGGTCAGGTAATCGGCGGGGGCTTTTATGGCGGCCAGCTCCGGTCCCAGTTCCTCCGGCCGCACGTAAACGGCCCTGGCGGGCCGCACCGTGGCACAGTCCCCCAACTGGCAGTAAACGCAGTTGAAGTCGCAGACCTTCTCCGGGCGCGAAATGGGGTCTATCCCCAGGGAAGCGCCCAGCCGCCAGGACCCCACGGGGCCATAGCAATACTTGAGTTCCATCACACCGCCGCCGCTAGCCTGCCCTGCCAGGCCCCCGCGACTTTTACGGCGTTACCTTCGGTGAGGCAGACGCAGACCTGCCCCTGCAGGCCGGCGGACCTTATGGCCTTGGCGCAACCCAGGGATACGGCCGGTCTTTTCCCGTTAAGCGCGGCCGCGGCCCCTTCGGAGCAGAAACTCATTACGCCGGTGAACCGGCAGTCCATGTTTTTTCCGGTGACGGCGGCCCAGGCCTGCGCCAGCTCATTAGCGGACTCATTAAGCATAAAAGACAGGTAAAGGTCGGCGGGACCGCTCAGGTTAAAGCTCACATATTCCGGAGCGTACGGCAGGCGCGGCGCGCCGGAAACCGGGGCGGCCGGGTCCATAACTTTGTTAAACCTGGCCGGAATAAAAGCGGCCAGCGGCGGGGCCTTGGCGCCCGGCGCGTTGAACGCGTACCTGGCGCCGGCGCAGGGGATGGCGCTCACCTTGAGCAGCGCCGTTTCTGTTACCGCGCCGGCCGCCGCCGCGCAGAAAGCCGCCGGCGCTGAAAGCTTTAAGCCCCGCGGCTTGTTTTTATGGAATTTAACGCCTATCCAGTGCGTTCCGGTCAACTCCATAAGCGCGCTTCTTATTTCACTGTTTTCTTTTCCGAGCATAGATCCTCCTGCCGCAGAATTTCCGACTAGAGCGCCCACACACCCTGTTTTAAACCGCTTTCAGATAAGTTTATCCAGCTGTTTCTTTAATTCCTCTTTGGGCTGTAGCCCGACCAACTGCTTGGTCACCTTGCCGCCCTTAAAAAGCAGTATGGTGGGAATAGCTGAAATCCCATAGGTCGAGGCGGTTACCTGGCAGTCGTCTGTGTTCAATTTGCACACCTTTACCTTGCCGACATACTCTTTTGCTATTTCCTCGATGAGAGGGCCTATCATGCGGCAGGGGCCGCACCAGGGCGCCCAGAAATCCACCAGCACAGGGGTGGCGCATTTTATAACTTCAGTTTCAAAATTATCTTCGGTCAACTGTATTTCGCTGGACATAGCAGTCTCCTTGTATTTTTTTATTTTCTGCGCGCTGCGGCTATTTCTTCAGGTATTCTTCAACGGCTTGGCGCACCGTCTTTTCGCCGGAAATACCGGTTACGCCTTTTATGCCCGCGGCCTCGATCGCCGTTTTGGCGTTGCCGCCCAGCTCACCGGTCAGCACAACCTTGGCGCCATGATCCGCCGCCTGGCGCACGGCCTCGGGGCCCGCGCCGCCCTGCATGCTTACCGCGGCGTTGAGCACCGGTACAAAGCTCATATCTTCGCTCTCGACTATCACGAAATAAGGCGCGCGCCCGAAGCGTTCGCTCACCTTGGCTTCCATCGAACCGCTCATGGCGGATACACAGATTTTCATTTTGTTCTCCTTTATCTCTCAATGCCCTAACACAAAAAGGCTATGGTGCCTACGCCCGCCAGCCCCAGCAGGAATTGCAGGACCGGTTTACCCTGACCGGGATGCCGGTGCGCGGCGGGGATAAGGTCGGCCAGGGCTATATAGATGAAACTTGCGGCCGAGACGGCCATCACATAAGGGAGAGCCGGTTTGAAATAAGCCAGCGCATAATATGCGCCGAAAGCTCCCGGCAGGGTGGCCAGCGAAGAAGCAATATTCGCCCACAGCGCTTTTTTGCGAGACCAGCCGGCCGCCAGCATGATGGCGAAGTCCCCTGTTTCCTGCGGTATCTCGTGGGCGACTACGGCCAGCGTGGAGGTCAGGGCCAGCCCCGGCGAAACCAGTAAAGCCGAACCTATGAGCACCCCGTCCATGAAATTGTGCAGGGCGTCGCCTATCACTATCATGATCCCCGCGGAAGAATGCACCTCGCAGTTTTCATGGTGGCAATGCCGCCAGAGCAGCGTCTTTTCAAGCCCCAGGAAAGCGAAGATCCCGGCCAGGGCCGCGCCCAGCACCGCCACCGGGGCGGCGCCCATGTTGAGGGCTTTAGGCAATAAACCGAGAAAGGCCGCGCCGAGCAGGGTGCCCGTGGCGTAACTGATAAGACAGGGAACCAGGTTGTCGCGGGTCCTTTTCGGGAAGAAAAGAAAAAGGCCGGCGGCCAGCACGCTCAGGACGCTGCCTATAAGGCTTAAAATGAGCAGCCTAAATTCCATCAGGGTTTCACCAGGTAGTCTCCCAGCGCGCGGTAGAAAGCCGTGGCGGCCAATACAGGGCAATGCTTATGGTCGTCGGGCACCCCGCCCATTGTCTTAACGATAAGCCCCGGCGAGACAAAAAAAGCTTCCGACAACGGACGGCCGTCGGCGTAAAAAGATACTATCGCGCCGCAGGCTTTTGTGACGCCGCAGCCTTCGGCGTGGTAGCGTATCTCCTCGATCTTGCCGTCTTTTATGTTGATATAGAATTCCATCGTATCGCCGCAGGGGCCGGTTACGCTGGCTGAAGCGTCGGGGTCGTTCAACCGTCCCTGATATTTCTCCACGGCGGCTTCTAGCGCCATTTTCCTTTCGTCCATATCATGTCTCCAGTTCGGACCGCAGGATCTTCCAGGCTTTTTCCACGGCATTAGCTGCCGGGCCGGGCCCGTCTTCGCCCAGAGTTTTGCGGGCAAGCAATGTTTTTACCACCAAGGCGTCAAAGGGGACCCGGCCAAGGAGACCGAAACCCAGGCCCCCCGCGGCCGCCTCCAGAGCTTCGGTCTCTTCAGTGTTTAAATCCCATTTGTTTACCAGCAGGAAACCCTTGATTTTCTGCTGCCGCAGCAGTTCCGCCAGCCGCAGGAAATCGTGCCGGCCGGAGACGGTGGGCTCCGCCACCATTACCACCGCCTCCACTCCGCCCAGCGAGGCCAGCACCGGGCAGCCTATGCCGGGAGAACCGTCCAGTATCAGGAACTCCGCACCCGCGGCTTCCGCGGCCTTAACCGCTTCGTTTTTTAAAAGCGCTACCAACTTGCCGGAATTTTCAGCCGCAGGCTCCAGGCGCGCGCCGGCAAAAGTGCCGTAACGGCAGGGCGAGACCGACCAGGTACCGCTTAGCGCCTCTTTGAAATTGATCGCCCCTGCGGTACAATTCCAAACGCAGACCCCGCACCCCTCGCAGGCAGTCTCGCTGATTTTGAACGGGTCCGCGGAAACCGCGTCAAAGCGGCAGACTTCCAGGCAGCGCCCGCAGGAGGTGCATTTTGACGGGTCGATGGAAGCTTTCTTTCCGCCGCAAAACTCCTTCCGTTCAGCCGGTTCGGGGGAAAGTATTATATGCAGATCCGCGGCGTCCACGTCGCAGTCGGCCACCACGCAAGGCGCGGCCAGGCGCGCGAAGGCCCCGGCCAGCGTGGTCTTGCCGGTGCCGCCTTTGCCGCTCAGGATAAGCACCTGTTTCATGCGCGGAGCCCCTCTTTTATCAAATTGAACATCGCTATAAGCGCCTGGCTGTATTCCGGCCTGACTTCAAGCATGGTCGCCCCACGGGAATAGGCCGCGGCTATCTCCCGGTCAAAAGGGATCCTTAAAAGTATTTTCACACCTTTCTCCGCACACCAGTCTTCCATCTCTGTATCGCCCAGGTCGTAGCGGTTTATCACGAGAGCGTAGGGGATATTTATTTTTTCAAGTGTTTCTACGGCCAGTTTCAGGTCGCTCAGGCCGAAGGGCGTGGGCTCACTGACAAGCAGGCAGAAGTCGCTGCCGGTAACGGCGTTTATCATCGGACAGGAGGTGCCGGGAGGGCAGTCTATTATTGCGTCGCCGGAGGCCGGGGCAAGTTTTTTAACCGCTTTTATAAGCCGCACGGGGCTGGGCTCGCCGATGTGCATAATTCCGTCGGCGAAGAACTGCCCGGAGACCTGGCCAACGCGTATTTTACCGGCGGGATGCGGTTTTTCCGTTATGGCTTTCTCGGGGCAGGCCAGCACGCAGCCGCCGCAGCTGTGGCACATATGGTCGAATAGGAAAGGTTTGCCGTTGAACAGTTTTATGGCGTTATATTCGCAAACCGCCTGGCAGCGGCCATGGCCCCTGCATTTACCCGGGTCGATCAGCGGCACCGGTACGCTGAAATCCGTTTCGCTTTCGATCTCAGGCTTCAGGAACAGCGCGCAGTCAGGTTCTTCCACGTCGCAATCCAGCAGGGCGGCGCCGGGCCCCAGCGCCCGCGCAAGGGCGCAGGCCAGGCTGGTCTTCCCGGTGCCGCCTTTTCCGCTGGCTATCGCAAGTTTCACTTTACTTTCAGTTCCTTATGGCAAAGCCACCAGTCCAGGCACTCGAACTTGCCTGCCTTGGCGTCGACGAAGCGCTGTTTAGCGGCGTCCACGTCCTTGGCGGGAGGAATAATTACATGGTCCTTGCCCACCACCTCGCTGTCCGGCCACTGCGCCGGCATGGCCACACCGTGCTCGTCCGAGATCTGCATAGCCTTTACCGCCCTGAGGATCTCGTCCATATTGCGGCCCAGTTCCTGCGGGTAATAGAAGATTATGCGTATAATTCCCTCCGCGTCCACTATAAACACCGCGCGCACGGTATTGGTGCCCTTGCCGGGATGTATCAGGCCCAGGGTTCCGGCCACGTTGCCGTTATCGGCGATTATCGGGAACTGTATCTCTACGCCTATCTTCTCTTTTATCCATTCTTCCCACTTGATATGGGAGAACACCTGGTCCACGCTCATGCCGATGAGCTCGCAGCCCAGCGCCTTGAACTTGTCATAGCGCTTCTGGAAAGCCACGAACTCCGTAGTGCATACCGGCGTAAAGTCGGCCGGGTGGCTGAACAGCACGAACCATTTGCCCCTATAGTCACCGGGCAGGTTCTTTACCCCGCGCGTCGTAACAACCTGCAGTTCCGGGAACTTATCCCCCAATAACGGCATACCCTTTTTTTCTGTGTTTTCCATTATCCCTCCTAATGATTCCCTGAACTGTTAATGGCCGCATTCCCCTTCGTGGCCGTGGTCTTTGCAAGGCGCAATGCCTTCGGCCAGTTCGCTGGAAAGCAGCGCCTTTATCGCGCCTTCGGCCTTCCCCGAATAACAGGCTATCGGCACGCCGGCGTTCGCGAATTTCTGCTGGGCGCCCATGCCCATGCCGCCCGCGATCACATGCGTGATGCCGTATTTAAGAATTTCAGTAACAGCCACGCAGCCGCCGCCGCCGTGCACGGCACTGTTAACCACAACTTTTGAATCCTTAACTTTCCCGTTCTCCACGTCTACGATCAGGAAATGCGAGCACTGTCCGAAATGGGCGCAGACTTCGCTCTTCATACCCTGGCCGTCGTTCAATGTAATTCCAATTTTCATTTTATTCTCCTGTTTAAGTCCGCGGGCGGGAGCGGTGTGCTCCAGTCCGCGGTAATACCTTATTTACCTTCGCCCTTTGTTTCGTTCAGGCGTTTCTCCAGCTCCGCCACGCGGGCCTTGAGGGCCGCCGTTTCGTCCTGCGCCGCAGCGGGAACCTGAAAGCCCCCGCGCCGGCCGCCGGGCCCGCGGCCGTTACCGGCGCCGCGCCCGCCGCCGCAGCGGCCCATCCCCCTGCCGCTCATCGGGCCCGTCCCCGCGGGCCCCGTTCCGTTTCTGTTTGGCATATATGCCTCCTTAAATCCCTCAGCCCTGAGTGCAGGCGTCGCCCGCGCCGCAAAAAATGGAAAGTATTTTATGTTCGTCCCGCGCCACAAAACCGCCCATGACCCTCCGGACATTGCCGCCGAAAACCGGCGCGATCAGCCCCGTGTTCATTTTGGAGTAATGCACCTTCCTGTCGTCGCCCTCCCAAATGGCTACAGAGCAGGGCATCAGGGCAGACAGATGTCTGTCGCTTTTAAGAACGCTCAGCGCGTACTCCGGATGGCAAAGTTTCACCACGGCAACTTTCCGGCCCAGCACGAGCCCCTTTTTCTCTATAGAATCGCTTAACCGTGAGGTCCCGGCGTGCTCCCAGCCGTTATCCTTTATGCTCTGTTCCAGTTTCGCCACGCTCTCGTCGAAAGTCATTCCTGTTTCACCCGAAATTATCATCATGGAAGGGGCGGCCTTATAGGCCGCGAAGGCCGCCAGGGACCCGCCCAGCACCATGAATACCGCCGCCCAGACCGCTTTTTTAAGGTTGCTCATGATATACTCCTTATCTTGTTTTAGCATTGAGAATTATTCTCAATAAAATTTAAAAAAAAATCAGCCTCCGCATTCCCGGCAAACACCGTAAAACTGAATAACATGGCTGTTGATCTTAAAACCGTATTTCCGGGACAGGCCCTCTTCCGTACTGCGCAGCAGTTCGGTTTCTTCTTTTATAAAATCCTTATAATCTATTATCTTGCGGCAGGAAGTGCAGACCAGGTGGTGGTGGTGGCCTTTGGCTCCGGTAGGGTCGGCGAACTCGTAACGGGCCTTGTCGTCCCCGGTATCGAAACGGCTGACCATCCCCAGTTCAGTGAGCAGCTCCAGCGTGCGGTAAACCGTGGCCAGCCCCAGGTTGGGATAACGGCGCGCGGCTGACCTGAAAACTTCTTCAGCTGTCAGGTGCTCCCCCCGTTCACTGAGGGCATCCAGCACCGCGTGCCTGGCCGGCGTCATGCGGCGGCCATGGCCCCGTATGCGGCGGCAGCAGCAGTTGGGATTATGTTCTTTATGAGGGCTCATAGTTATTGAGAATCGTTCTCAATTATATCTACTTGCGGAAGGGATGTCAACTCTCCCGTCGTGGAGCAGCTAGCTCCCCTTTATAAGGGCCGCCGCTTCCATGGGGGTCAAGCCGCAGGAGGCCGCCACCTGCCGCAGGGTCGAGTCCGCGGCTGTCTCGCAGCCGGCGGCCTTGAGCCGTTCCAGGGCGGTCTGCAACGGCACAGAAAACTCTTCACTGAGCCCCTTCACTGTCTTCTTGCCGTAGCCGCCGCCCTCCGCCACGCCGGCGCCCGCCTTCTTGGCGCCAAAAAGCTTCTCGTAAAGTTCGGCGGGGGACAGCCCATTGCGGTCCGCATTGTACTGCAGTGTCTTGTCTTCCTCTATTTTAAGTCCGGCCGCGGAGACCACAGCCATGGTCTCCTTGTAATCGCGGCCCAGGCGGGAACAAAGATCTTCCAGGCGCAACAGCTCTCCATGCGCCACTTCCGGTTTTTGCGCGGCCGGAATCCAACCTTCTTTCACGGACTCACCATAGTCCATGACCTGCCTGAACGGCGGCCAATCCAGAGCCGAACCGGCCGTGACCGCGGCGAAAACTAAAGCCGCCAGAGAAAGTTCCGCCTTATGTGAGGTGGCGCTCCCCGCTTTTGCCTCTACATAGGCCAGCATGGGCCGCCAGTTAAGCGCTATATGCCATAGAGCGAAGACCACGAACAGGAAGCCGCCTATGGTATGCAGCGCGCCCCACTGGTCCTTGCTTAGCCCCCAGAAGGTCCAGTTCACCCAGTGGGCGTCGCGGCCGGGCGGCGCGATATACAGCACCACGCCGTTCATAAGCAAAGCCGCCGTCCAGAACAGCAGGGAAAGGCTGACGAAAGCCCGCAGATTTATTTTCTTCATATGCCGCCTAGCGCACCAGAATGAACCGTGTTTAATCTTTGAGGAATATATTTTTAAGGAATTTAGCTTCCCCGGAAACTTTCACCTTGCCGTCCTGGCTCAATTCAGCCGAAAGAACATACAAGGGGGCCATGTCGGAAACAAGCCTGGCCGTAACTTCAGCCGCACGGCCGATAAGCACCGGCGCTTTGTATTTAAGATTGAACTCCGCGGTCAGGGCCGCTATCTCCATTGAAAAAAGGCAATTCGTCATAGCGCTGTCCAGCATAAGGGCGGCGATGCCGCCGTGCAGAAAACCGTCGTACCCGGACATTTCCCTGCGGCAAAAAACGGAGGCGCGCACCGAACCGTCGGCCTGTTTCACGAATTTAAGCCGCAGTCCTACCGGGTTGGCCCCGCCGCAGGCAACGCAGGCCGCGTGGGATTTGTGGCCGGTATGCGGCTGTTTCTTTTCCTCGCTCTCCATTAAGCCTTCTTTGTTCCGGCGAGACGGCAGTCTATTTTCAGCGCTTTACCGTTAACCACGGCGTCGGCTATCTTTCGCCTCGCGGAAGCCAGGATATTACCAAAAGTCTGCCTTGAGATCTTCATGGCCGCGGCGGCCTCCGCCTGCTCTTTACCGTCCACTTCAGAAAGTTTAAGCGCCTGGAATTCATCCAGACGGAGAGACACCTCTTCCAGTTCGCACATAGGCACCGCGCGCGGCTTAAAGTAATAAGCCCGCGGCTCGGCGGTTATCTTTCTGCATTTCAAGGGACGGGTCATAGTTATTGGCATATGCCAATAACTATATGCTAGCAAAAGGAACCGCCCAGGTCAAACTCCGGGCGGTTCCCTCGGGACCCGGCGGCGCCACTTTTTTCTATTTCGCCGCCGCTTCCTTAACCTCCAACCCCAGCGCTTCGGCTACGCCCTCACCATAGGCGGGGTCGGCCCTATAGCAGTTGCCGATGTGGCGCAGCTTTATTTCCTTCGGGGCGTCGCCCATGGCGGCCGCGGTGTTCGCGAACAGCACCTGCTGCTGCGCGGGCTTCATCAGCCTGAACAGCAGGCCGGCCTGCTTGAAGTTGTCGTCGTCCTGCGCCCAGTGGTCGGCGGCGCCTTCCAGCTTCAGCGGCGGCTCGGCGAAGCCGGGCTGCTGCACCCACTCGCCGTAGCTGTTGGGCTCGTAGCCCAGCGTGGCGCCGTGGTTGCCGTCGGTGCGCATCTGGCCGTCGCGGTGGTACGAATTGAACGGGCAGCGCGGTTTGTTCACCGGGATGTGGTGGTGGTTGACGCCCAGGCGGTAGCGCTGCGCGTCGCCGTAGGAGAACAGCCGCCCCTGCAGCATCTTGTCCGGCGAGAAGCCGATGCCGGGTACTACGCTGGCAGGGTTAAAGGCCGCCTGCTCCACGTCGGCGAAGTAATTCTCCGGGTTGCGGTTGAGCTCCATCACGCCCACTTCGATGAGCGGGGCGTCCTTGTGGAACCACACGCGGGTGAGGTCGAACGGGTTGTAGGACAGCTTGGCCGCCTTCTCCTCGGTCATCACCTGTATGTACATGGTCCACTTCGGGAAGTCGCCCTTCTCTATGGCGCCGAACAGGTCGCGCTGGTGGCTCTCCCGGCACTTGGCTATCATGGCGTCGGCCTCGGCGTTGGTGAGGTTCTTTATGCCCTGCTGCGTGCGCAGGTGGAACTTTACCCACACGCGCTCGTTTTTGGCGTTGAACATGCTGAAGGTATGGCTGCCGAAGCCGTGCATGTGGCGGTAGCTGGCCGGGATGCCGCGGTCGCTCATGGTGATGGTCACCTGGTGGATCGCCTCGGGCAGGGAGGTCCAGAAGTCCCAGTTGTTCCTGGCGCTGCGCAGGTTGGTCTTGGGGTCGCGCTTGACGGCGTGGTTGAGGTCCGGGAACTTCAGCGGGTCGCGCAGGAAGAATACCGGCGTGTTATTGCCGACGAGGTCCCAGTTGCCTTCCTCGGTGTAGAACTTCATGGCGAAGCCGCGTATGTCGCGCTCGGCGTCGGCCGCGCCGCGCTCGCCTGCTACGGTGGAGAAGCGCGTGAAGCATTCCGTCTTCTTGCCCACCTTTGAGAACATGGCGGCCTTGGTGTATTTGGTTATGTCCTTGGTCACCGTGAAGGTGCCGAAGGCGCCCGAGCCCTTGGCGTGCATGCGGCGCTCCGGGATTACCTCGCGGTCGAAATGCGCGAGCTTCTCGAGGTACCACACGTCCTGCAGCAGCATGGGGCCGCGCGGGCCGGCCGTAAGGCTGTTCTGGTTATCGGCTACCGGCGCGCCGGTCACCGAGGTCAGTTTGTTTACTTTCCTCTCTTTCATGTTCCCTCCCCTTACTTTCTCTTCTTTTTTTATCATTAAACAAATAATCCCCGGCCTCGAAGGCCGGCAGGTCCAGGCGCGCGGGCCCGGGTTCAAGTTCACGACAGCGGTCTATTTTACTCCCCCAGCCTTCATTTTGTCAGATGGAGAAGGCAAAGTCAACGATCGTCATTTAATATAATCCTTATATGAAAGCCACCCCCGCCAACGAGAAATTCTACTGGAACGCCCGCGCGGTCAATTACCCGCAGCCCTTCGAGCGGGAGACGCTTTTAAAGACCCGCCGGATCCTTAAAATAGCAGCGGGCCTGGGCGCCAGGTTCACCGGCCGACGGCTGCTGGATATCGGCTGCGGCACCGGCAATTACGCCCTGCCGCTGGCGGCCCGAGCCAAAAGCGTTACAGGGGTGGACGGTTCGCCCGGCATGCTCAAGGTCTTCCGCGGCCAGGCCGAAAAGCAAGGAATAAAGAACGCGCGCGCCATAGCTTCAAAGTGGGCGGCTCTGCCGGCCGCGCGCACGGCCGGCCGCTATGATGTGGCGCTGGCCAGCATGACCATGGCGGTGCACAATAAGGCGGAAGTGCTGAAGATGGAGCGAGCTGCGCCGGAGTGCTGCGTCTACATAGGCTGGGCCGGCTTGCGCCGCAACGCCTTTCTAGAAAAGATCTACCGCCATCACGGCCTGAAGTACCTGGCGCCCCACGGTGCGGACCTGGTGCTGCCAGTACTGAAGGCGCTGGGGCGCAAGTTCGGACTGCGCTATGTGCGAGATTCCTGGACCAAGGCCATGACGCCAGCCGAAACCTTGCGCGAGCTGGAAGTTAATATGAAGGTGAACGGCAAGCGGCCGGACTATAAATGGCTGGGACCGGTGCTGATGAAAGCCGCGCGCGGCGGCGTTATAAAGCAGACCACCCTGGCCAGGAAAGCCGTCATAGTCTGGCACCCGAAGGTTTAACTCCTCTTATTTTCTTTTTCGGCCGCGGCCAGCAGCTCCGGCGCGCGCAAGAGCAGCGTACGCAGCGAAGCGGCTGGCCGCAGCAACATGTCCCTGCCGGAAGGCAGGGCCGCCAGCACCTGCGGCAGAGCGCCGAAGGCGTACTCCAGGGTTTCGAAGAAGGTTTTGCCGGCCGCCCGCTCCAGGGCGCCGCGCACCGCGGGGTTAAGCAGTTCCTGCGCTACGGCGGCAAAGCCCAGCGTCAGCGCGAAAGCCCGCGCGGCCATGCGCAGGCCGGAGGCCAGGTCCGACAGCAGCCAGCCCGCCAGCAGGGAAATCGCTACAACACCCGTCCAAAGCCAGCCGCGGCGCAGCAGCGCGGCCGCCCGGAGGTAGAAAAATGCACAGGCAAGGCCGTAGGCCAGCGAGGCCACCACGGCCGCGGCCAGCGGCAAACTGCCCGAGGCCATCAACCCGCCCAGGACCAGCAGGTGCAGCAGCAGCGAGTAAACTGAATAGTAGGCGGCGCCATAACCGTGGAACTTGGCGTAATATTTGGAGCCGTCCCGCGGGCGGCAATCCACTGTGGGGCCGGGGCGGGCCGCCCTTAGCCCCAGCAGGGAAGAGGCCATTCCCCCGACAAAATAAAGCCCCAGCAGCGCCAGTACCGGCGCCCACACCCCGGCGGAAGCCCCCAGCAGCGCCATGATCTTCTCCAGGCCGCGGCCGTAGGCGTACACGGCGTCCGCGCCGTAAAGTATGAGCAGCCGCCCCACCTTGTGGATCAGCCCCCAGCTCATGGCCAGCCCGCCTGCCAGCATATAGCCGGCGATATTGGCCCCGGCCAGCCGCACGGCCAGTTCCGCAAGCAGGCCCTCCGTGAAAATAGCCACCATGGGGCTTATCAGTACGGCGCTGGGCGACACGGATTTCATGGCGGCGCAGACCAGGGCCGCGCGCCACAGCAGGCCGCGCTCCGGCCACAGTCGGTGGCCGGCCACCATAACGGCTATGCCGATGCCGGTAAGCAGCCGGCCGGAGAAAGGGATACGCGCGTTATGAAGGAAGCTGCCGAGAATTATTTCCGAGGCCGCCCAGAGGCTGCCCAGCACGGCGGCTTTGCGCCAGAGAAGAACTTTATCTTTCATTTACACCGGCGCAACCACGGAAAAGGCCCCGTGAGTAACGCCTTTTACGGCGCGCAGGGCGTCGGCCAGGCGTTCCAGCGCGGCCGGCCGCCCGATGACGGACGCCGTGGCGAGCATTTTCCCCCCGGGCAGCAGGTTGGTCTGCAAAGAAAGCACGCTTTTGGCGTTGGCCCGCAGCAGCGCCTCAAGGCCGCGGCCGGGGCGGCTGTCGGCGGGATCGTAGACTACGGAAATGGTGCCGGCGCAGTCGCGGCCGCCGCGCCAGTCTTTCTTAACTATGGCCCGGCGGATGAAATCGGCCATGGCCTGCGAACGGCTGGGGTAGCCGCGCTCGGCGGAGATCCCGTCCAGGCGGGCGAGCAGGCCTTTCTCCAGGCAAACGGTGAAACGGTCAAGGGAGGCGTTTTTCATATTCATACTATTTTACAAAAGAATATGAATTTGGCAACGAAAAAGGGCCCCGTCCGGGGACGGGGCCCTGATCCAGCGCCGCCGTGAGTTAAGGCTTTCTGCCTTCGGCCTTAGGCTCTTCTGCGGGCAGGGGCTTAAAACACATGAACCAGTCGTAGCAGTGTATCCCGGTCTCCTTCTGCGTATCCACGCGCGTCTTGGCCACGCCGCAGGAGTTGGGCGGAGGCACTATTACGTCCTCGCCGGGACGCCAGTCGGCAGGGGTGGCCACCTTGTACTTATCGGAGGTCTGCATGGCTATCAGCAGGCGCTTTATCTCGTCGAAGTTGCGCCCGTTGGACAACGGGTAATAGATAAGGGCCCTTATTTTGCCGACCGGGTCTATAAAGAACACCGCGCGCACGGCCTGGGTGCCCGAGGCGTTGGCCTGTACCATGCCGTATTTCCGCGCCACGTCCATCTTTATATCCTCGATGAGCGGGAAGGTGACTTCCACGTTCTTCATGCCTTTATACTCTATCCGCTCTTTTATCATCCGCAGCCAGGCCACGTGGCTGTAGATGCTGTCTATGGACAGACCTATAACCTCGGTATTCAGCGCCTTGAATTCCGGGATCATTTTCGCGAAGGTCATGAACTCCGTAGTGCAGACCGGAGTGAAGTCGGCCGGATGGCTGAACAGTATCACCCATTTTCCCTTGTAGTCGGCAGGGAAGTCCACAGGCCCCTGCGTAGTGACGGCTTTGAAGGCCGGCGCGTCGTCGCCTATAAGCGGCACGCCTTCCGCGAACGCCGAAGAAACAGCCACAGCCGCCAGCAGCAGCGGCACTATTACTATTTTTTTCATTTTCTCTCCCCCTTTCAACGCCCCTGCGTTAAAAGCAATATACCAACTTTCAGGACCCCGTTACCAAGTTGAGATGCGGCAGGGTTAAAAAAGTTTCATTATCAAAAAGAGTACGTCACCCCTAGAGAATAATAATCGCTCCTGGGGGCGCCGCCGCCGGGGTTGAAGTTTTCCCAGCCGGCAGAGAGCTCGGCGGCGCCGGCTTTTACCGACAGGCCGAAGTTGAAAGACTCGGAGTCCGGCTGGTCCAGCAGGTAAGCGGTTTTGGCGTAGCCCGCCTCTGGCGACAGCGGCAGGCCGGCAGCCCGCAGGCGCACGGAAACGGCGGTATCCGGGAAACCGCTGGTGCCTATGCTGCCGATGCTCAGCGGCAGCTCACGCGCCTCGGCCGTAACGTCCTTGTCATAAGCGGTTTTTGTAAACCGGCCGCTGGCCCTGAGACCGTACGCCTTCACGGAGGCCGAAAGGCCGTAATCCGTCTGGTTAAGTTTGAAAGCTTCGGTCAGGGTAGAAACAGAGCTCCGGCGTCCGCCGCCGGAGGGCAGTGTTGTGGTGGACGAGGCATAGCTGTCCTCGTGGGCGGTCAGCCCGGCAAAGACGCCGAGCGACGCGGCCTCAAGCGCGGCGTCCTCTTCAGGCAGGCCCAGCAGGTTATAGGTGAGATCGGCGTAAATAGCGGTGTTTTGGTAGCCGCCCGTTTCCGGGGTCATGGAAAGCTCCGCCCCGGCGCTCCAGCGCTCCCCCTCCAGGCCGCCCCCAAAAGAGTAAGTTGAATACCTGTCGGCCAGGTCGCTGGCGTAGGTGTTAAGCGAGGGGCGCAGATAATAGTTATCGTCCCCCCATTCGGCAAAAAAATTAAGTCCTGCGTAAGCGTCGGGGCCGGCGGTATATTTACCGCCCACGTCAGTATAAGCCTGCGCGCCGCAGGCTGAAAATAAAAATACCAAAACGGCGTATACTCGTTTTTTCATATTATGCCTTTCATAAATAGCCGCCGTCCGCTTGAGCGGACGACGGCGGCAACCCTGTCTTTCTTTTTAATTGCGCTTTCCGGCGCCCCGGCCCTGACCGCGTCCTTCCGGGCGTGACCCGCGATTCCCGGCGGAATGCTCTTTTTTCCTGAGCTGCTTCTTCTCCTGCTTGCGCTCCTGCTTTTTCAGCGCTTTTTCATTCTTGTCGCCGGTTTTCTCCTGGTTCTTCAGGGCTTTTTCTTCTCCGGCATTCTCTGTTTTTTCTCTTAAGGCCTCGCCTTTGGCGTTGCCGGCGCCTTTCATAAGGCGGGTACGCTCCTGCTCTTTCAGGGCGTTCTTTTCGCCCTCGCCAGGCTTTTCCGCCTTCTGGCCGTCCTTAAGCCGGAGCTGATCTTTCGTCTGCAGCTTGTCCTGGGTCTGCAGCTCAGCCTGTTCGCGGACCTGGTCTTGCGTCTGCAGTTTGTCCTGAGTCTGCAGCTTGTCCTGGGTCTGCAGCTTGTCCTGCTCCTTAACAGCGTCTTCGGCTTTTACCGAAACCGCCAGAAAAAAGACAGAAACCAGGCTGAGGGCAGATATCGTCATTAGTTTGTTTTTCATAACTCCTCCTTACTCGGGCGGCTTTGTGCCGCTTCCCACACTGACGCGCCTGCGCCACCAAAGGTTTAGTCGCGAACCGGCGCTTTAGCGCCGGCCCCTCCCGCCGCCCGAGCCGGAACCCGACCCGGAGCCCGAGCGCCTCTCGGATTTCTTTTCACGGCGGTATTCGCGGCGGAGCTCCTCGCGGCGCTCCTTTGACAGCTTCTGCCACTTCTGGAACTTTTTCAGCAGTTTCCCTCTCTCAACTTCCGGCATGCCCTGAAAACGGCCCCAGCGGCCGCGCAGTTCAACCTGTCGCTCGGCGGGCATGGCCTTGAAGCGCTCGAACTTAACCTTGATCTCGGCCTGCTTGGAAGGTTCCAGGTTCTTCCATTTTTCATAATTGGCCAGTACACGGGCTTTTTCGGCCTCGGGAAGTTTTTCCCAGGCGGCATTCTTGGCGGCCGGGCTCGCTTCGCCAGAACTAGCCGGGCCATAAGCGAACACGCCCAGGATAACGGCAATCAACATGTATCTTATAATCTTCATAATCCCTCCGCCGTAACCGTAGAAGCTTTTACCGTTTCACTTGAAATGGACACGCTGAGCGTCGCGGTAGAGTCAGCTACCGCGCCGTTCTCTACGGACCCATCCTCAAGTATCTCAAGATTCGAGATCAGCTCGTAATCGCTGAAGAAATCCAGGTTATTTATGACCTCGGCCGGGGCCGTCACCGCGGCTGCCATGGCGGCAGCGGCGAGCCCCAATGTGAGATAGGTTGTAAGGCTTCTTTTCTTCATAATTCGTTCTCCGGCACCGCCTCCAGTACGTCCATATCGTCCAGCAGGTCCAAATGCTCCAGGAAGGCCGTGCTGACTATCTGTGTTTCTGGCGCCGGCGCGGGGCCCGGCAGCCTGGCCAGGAAAACGACCAGCACGGCGGCGGCCGCGGCGGCCGGCGCCAGCAGCCAGGCCCTGGACGAGCCGCGGCTCTGCGCGGCGGCACCGGTTATGGCGTTCCGCTGCCGCTGCCAGAAAGCCTCGGGGCGGCGTACCGCCAGCAATGAGATAAGTTTCTTTTCTTTTTCATCGTCTTTCATAAATATTCCCCCAGCGAGGCTTCAAGCTTCTTCCTGGCCTCGAACCAGTGGGCCTTTACGGTACCCTCTGCCATCCCCAGCGCGGCGGCTATTTCGGCCACGCTTAATTCCTGCGCCCGCAGCGCGGCTACTTCCCGCTGCCGCGGGGGCAAAAGACTGATAGCCGCCTGAACCCTGCGCTCCAGGTCCGCCGCCAGCGCCGCGGCCTCCGGTCTGTCCTCCGGGCGGTCCGCCAGCAGGTCCTGCAGCGCCGGGGCGCCTTCTTCGCCGTCCCTGGGACCCAGTCCCACCCAGGAGCGGAGTTTTTTCCAGCGCCAGTAGGACCGCACCTTGTTGGCCGCGATACGCAGCAGCCAGGTTTTCAAAGAACTGTCGCCGCGGAAACCTTTAAGGTGTTTCCAGGCCGAAATAAAAGTTTCCTGGGTTATGTCGTCCGCCGCCGCCTGGTTGCCTGTAAGGCGCAGCGCCAGGGAATAAACCTGCCTCTGATGCTCCTCTATCAGCAGGTCAAAAGCGCTCTCCGGATCCGTTCCGGCCAAAGCCTTTGCCTTAATGTTTTTGTCCGTCTCCATTATGGTTTCCACATAGTCACTGACGCCCCGGCCGTTTAAAAGGTTTAGCCCCTCAACTGATTATATAAAAGACCCGCCGCCAGAGCCCGGCCAAGACTAAACCTTTTTCGGCCCGGGCGCGTCTTATAGTTGGGGCTGAACGGAGGAGATATGCCTAAGACCATATTGGCGGTAGACGACGAAGAGTCATTGCTGCGTCTTTATGAGCGCGCCTTAAGCGACCGGGGATACATGATCACACTGGCCAATGGCACGACCCGGGCGCGGGCCCTGATGGGCGCCAACTCCTACGACCTTTTAATAACCGACCTGATGCTTGGAGATGGGTCAGGCACAGAACTCATAGAGCTGGCGGCCGCCGGGAACGGCAAAACCAAGTGCATACTGATAACCGGGTCCGTTAAACACTGCGAGATGCCGCTCTTTGCCGAGAAATATGGTTTAAAAGGCTTTTTTGAGAAACCGTTCAGTATTGAAGCCTTGCAGGGACTGGTGAAAGAAATACTGCAGGAGCCGGCATAGCTACCGCGGAATAAAAAAGGGGCGGCTTTTGGCCGCCCCTTTTGTTTTCACCTTTAATATTAGAACTTGAAGGTGAGGCCGAGGTCGTAAGCGTCTTCGGAGAGCTCGGACTTGATGGTGCCGTCAGTGGAGGTCTCTTTGATAGTCTTGGCGAAGGCCTTCTTGTAGCCCAGGTTCAGGGTGAACTTGGGTGAGAACTCATAACCGGCTCCCAAGGTCATGTGATTTTCCACGATACCGGGGAAACCGATAACGCGGAAATACTCATATCCGATGTTCATCATGTTAACACCCTGGATATTGGTGGTGCCCGTAGGATTGAAGTTATTGTGCACCTTAAGCGGGCTCTTGCCGTAGTTCCAACCGGCGCGCAGCGTCAGCTTGTCGGTGGTCTTGTTCTGCACGCCCAGGCCGTATACGGTCTGGCTCTCCCAGTCGAAGTCCTTGTAGCCGTCGGCATTGGCCCAATCCACATATTTCACATCAGCTGAGAAGATCCATTTGTCCAGGCCCTTATATGCGGCACCGGCGGCATACTGGGAGGGGTTCTCCAGCTTCAGATCATCGTACACGCCATTACCGTCGAAGTCGTAAACGCGCTCATGCTTCACGTTCTGCGGGGTAACATAGGTAAGACCGAAGTTCCACACCCCATATTCATAGCCCACACCGAGACGCGCGCCTAATGCGTAATTATGCGAAAGGCCTTTACCGAAGTCGGCGGCTTGATAATCTATATCCAGGCCGACGCCGTAGGAGAAAGCTCCGTTCTTATAGGAGACGGCAGGCACGAACTTCATCACGGAGACTTTCGTGTTCATGTCGTTGTTAAGGTCTATGTCCCGGTAGTCCACGCCCATACCGGATACGCCGTAAGCGGCTATACCGAACATCATTTTGTCATTTATGGGGGTTGAAAGACCTATGGCAGGAATCGCGTATCCAGTGTCCTGGCTCTCACCCTTCCAGGTACCCATCATACCGGAAACTACGGTCGCCTTTACGGTCGGGGCGAAGTAGGTGCCGGCGAAGTTGAACTGGGAACCCGTCAACTGGGAAAGCGCCGCGGGGTTGGAGAAGATGGCGCTGATGGCGTCCTGGGGGGCCGCTATGCCGGTGCCGCCCATGGCGCGCGAGGTGGGGCCTACGCCGATCATATTGTCGCCGTTGGTGGCGAAAACGTTGACCGCGAGGCCGGTTATAACGAACGCCGCAGTAAACACGTTAACCGATTTTTTCATTTTTCCTCCGTTAGATTTACCGAAATTATATGAACAGCGAAGACTTGCTGGTACCGGCCTCGGCCAGGAACTTGCCCACGCCGGCGCTCTTGAGGTTGGGGTAATCTATCATCTCTTCCATCTTGTAGCCCATCAGGTCCATGCTCATCTGGCAGACGTAGATCTGCACGCCGGAATCGGCCGCGGTCTTCATCAGCTGTTCGAGCGTCATCACGTTGTGCTTCTTCATGATGGACTTGATCATGGCCTTGCCCATGCCGCCCATGTTCATCTGGGACAGCTTGGTGCCGTCGGCGCCGTTCGGGAGCATGAGCTCGAACATCTTGGAGACCGTGTCCTTGGAGACGGTCTTCTTCGGGTCTTTCAGGGCCGGGATGGACCAGAAGGTGAAGAACATCACCACTTTCTCGAACATCGCGGCGGCGCCCGTGGCGATGATGAAAGAGGCCAACAGCTTGTCCATGTCGCCGCTCATGACCACCATAGAGAGCTTGTCCTCCGGCGCATTGGCCTTGAGGACCTCCACGTCGGCCTTGAGGGCCGCTACCTGCGCTTCCAGTTCTTTTATGTCAGCCATGTTGTTTCTCCTTTACCTGCTCAAATTAAAGCCGAACGCTGTGCCGGCGGCGGCTTCGCGCTTTACGTGCTGGAAATAGACCGCGAGCGGCCTGAAGAAGATATGTATCCACTTGGTGAACGGCACGATGAGAAGGATCCACACCGTCTCTATGGCGATGTTCAGGCGGTACACCTTGGCCAGCAGCGGGTCCTGCGGGCCGTAAGCCACGTTGAGGTAATGCGTGAACAACAGGCTCGCGCCGATCAGGAACATCGTCGCCACGAACAGCCAGTCGCTCGGGTGCGAGAATTTGGAGGACTCCGCGCTCTTGAACACCCTGCGCAGCGACATAACGCCGCCGCCGATGAGGATGGCCAGGCCCGCGTACCAGACCAGCAGGCTGACCGGGCTGAACGCGGAGTACTGCTTGTCCAGCGGAGACAGCAAATGCAGGTTGGAGATCAGCAGCGTCAGCACGTAGCCGCTCATCACCAGCAGATGCGCTATCCAGCGGGTCCAGTCGGTCTCCTCGCAGCCGTTAAAGTTCTTCTGCGTGAAGCCGTGCACGAAAGTCTCGTAGATATGCGCTGGCTTGAGCGAAGCTTTTATGCCGCCCAGCGGTTTTACTATAGCGTAGCGGTACATGTTTATGATGTAGCCGCCCAGCGCTATGGTGACGTAAACGGGGAAGGCCAGCTCTATTTTTCCGGCCAGCGCGCCGAAGTCGCCGGTATAGGAGCTATAGAGCAAGTAGAAGCCCGCGAGCAGGCCCAGGGCCAGCCAGGTCTGCAGCCAGCCGTTCTTGTAGAAAATCCTGGACAGGCCGGTGATGTCGTACTTGGCGATGAGGTAGCGGCGCAGCGCCATCATGTACTCGCCGGGCTGGGCCTCGCGCGGGCAGGTGGACGAGCATTCGCCGCAATAGTAGCAATGCCAGGGCTCGATGGCGGAAGTGATCTTCTCTTCCATGCCGACGTGCCCGGCGCGGATCAGTTTGCGCGGAAAAGAGGCGTCTTCTTTGGACAGAGGGCAGACCGCGGTGCAGTTGCCGCAGTTAAAGCAGGCGGAGATGTCGAAAGCGCCGTACTTCTTTATCTCGTCGATGAGTTCCGGGTTGACCTTCATTATTTGGCCTCCCCGGCTTTCAGTTCGTATTTGGGGTAATCCCCGCGCCCGGCCACGTCGGAGATCTTGCCGTACTTGCGCAGGCCCACCAGGTACCAGAGCGCCCTGTCTTCCGGCAGGCCGGCGGCGGCGGCCAGCTCCGGCGCCGTCTTGGGCCCTTCTTTCAGCGCGTCGAGGATGGCTTTCTGCGCCTTGTTCTGCGCGGCCACCCGGTCGCGCAATTCCTGCGGCACCGGGCCGCGCAGCTCGTTAAGTTTCTTCAGTTGTTCCGCGAGTTTTTTAGCGTCGGCCATATTATTCCTTGGCGATGGCTTCCACCATCGCGTCGAACTGGTCCAGCGTCCAGCCGGCCACGTTAATGGCGCGAGTCGGGCAGACCGCCACGCAGGCGCCGCAGCCCTTGCAGAGCGCGGGGTTCACCACGGCTATTTTTTTGCCGTTCTTCTCGGACATCATCAGCGCGCCGTCGTAGGAGCACTCGGCGGGGCACAGGCCGCAGCCGGTGCACTTGTGCTCGTCCACCACGGCCACGAAAGGTTCCAGCGGGATATCGGGTTCGGCCAGCAGGATGGCGGCTTTGGCGGCGGCCGTGCCGGCGGCAGCCATGGCCTCGGGCACGTCCATGGGGTACTGGGCCGTGCCGGCGATGAAGACGCCGGAGTTAGCCATTTCCACGGGGCGCAGCTTCAGGTGCACTTCCTGCAGGAAGCGGTCCGCGCCGACCGGCATTTTCATCTGGGACCTGATGAGAGAGATGTCTGCAGGCATCATGCCGGTGACCAGCACTATCAGGTCGGCCTTCACTTCCAGCTCTTCGCCCCAGGTCAGCACGTCTTTAACTTTAACGGTGTGGCCGGTGCGGTCCGAGGTCACAACAGGCTGGTCAGCCTCGTTGTGGCGAAGGAACAGCACACCATCCTTCGAGGCTTTATCGTAATACTCCTCATGCTGCATGCCGTAGGTGCGGATATCGCGGTACACGTCGTAGATCCGCACGCCGGGATATTTGTCCTTCACCTGGTTAGCGGCGTAAAGAGCGGAAGAGCAGCAGACGCGGGAACAATAGTCGTTGATCTTGCCGTCGGCCTGGGGCTTATGTATCCCCTCCACCTGGCGCGAGCCCACGCAGTGTATCAGGGCCAGGCTCTTTATCTCTTTGCCGGAATACTCCAGGCGACCGGCCGGGGAATTCTTCATGAGGGAGATGAATTCCGGCAGCGTGACCACGTTGGCGTCCTCGCCGTAGCCGAACTCGCCCTGGGCCGGCTTGTAATGCTGGTAGCCGGTGGCCATTATGATGGCGCCGGCCTTCACCTGGGAGGAAGTCCCGTCGGCGTTCTTAAAATTTATCTTGAAGTTACCCACGAAGCCGCCGACGAAGTCTATATCGGCGCCGGTGTGCACGGTTATCTTCTTGTCCGCGCGCACCAAGGCTTCCAACTTACCGGCGATAGCCGGGCCTTCTTCTCCGGACGGGTACATCTTGCCGAGCTCCAGCAACTTGCCGCCCAGGCGCGGCGCTTTTTCTATGATGACGGCCTCCAGCCCTTTGCCGGCGGCCGACAGGGCCGCGCGCATGCCTGCCACGCCGCCGCCTATCACGGCCACGCGGGGTTCGGCCGCCACGCGGATGGCGTTGAGCGGATCTTTGCGGAGAACTTTTTCCACGCCGGCCTGCGCCAGCTTTATGGCCTTGGCCGTAGCGCCCGCGTGGTCGGCCTTGTGCACCCAGCTGGCCTGCTCGCGGATATTGATGTGCTCGTGCAGGTAAGGGTTCACTCCGGCGCGCTGCAGCACGTTGCGGAAAGTGAGTTCGTGCAGGCTGGGGGAACAGGCGGCCACCACCGTGCGGTTGATGCCCAGGTTCTTTATATCCTCGGCTATCAGGTCCTGCCCGTTGGACGAGCACATGAAGGCGTACTCGCGGGCCACGGCCACGCCGGGATACTTGGCCAGCGCCGCGGCCACCGCTTTTACGTCGATAATGTCGGAGATGTTGCCGCCGCAATGGCAGACGTAAACCCCGACCTTCGGCTCCTGCCGGTAATTGTCTTTAGACGAAGCTTCTGTTATTTTCTCGTCCATCACAGTTTCCTTATATAGCTGGCGGCTTCCATGGCGGCCGAGCCGGCGTCCACCACCGAGTCGGGGATGTCGCGCGGGCCCTTTACCACGCCGGCGGCAAACACGCCCGCCCCGGCCGTGACGGCCGAGGAGACGGTCTCGTCGGAAAGCTGCACGAAGCCGAAGTCGTTCAAGCCCGCGCCCAGATTAAACTTGGACACATCGCAGCCGGGCAGCAGGCCCTGGGACAGCACCACGAGTTCGTGCTTCACCTCGGCCGGCGCGGAATCCCCCTCCTGCCGCTCTATGCGCAGGATGGGGTTGTGCTTCTCGTCCTCGGTGATGCGGGCCACCTTGGCTTTGACGAAGTTGATGCCCATGGCCCGGGCGTTGTTGTAGAACTGCTCGTAGCCTTTACCGAAGGCGCGAATATCCATGTAGTAGATGGTGATGTCGGCGATGGGCAGCGAGCCTGACAACAGGATGGCCTGCTTGATGGCGTACATACAGCAGACGCGGGAGCAGTACGGCACGCCGATGCTCTTGTCGCGCGAGCCGGCGCACTGCACGTAGGCGATGGAACCGGGCACCATGCCGTCGGAAGGCCGCAGCACGCGGCCGTACGGGCCGTGCGGCGCCAGCAGGCGCTCGGCAGCCATGGGCGAAATAACGTTGGGCAGTTTACCCAGGCCGTACTGCTTCTTGGCGGTCATAGGGGTGGTCTCGTAGCCGGTGGCGAGTATGACGGCCTTGGCCTTGATCTCCACCGGGGCCGGCTCCTGCAGGAACTCTATGCAGTCCTTGGGGCAGGCGCGGGCGCAGGCGCCGCAGCGGATGCAGTGCTCGGGATGCATAACCGGCAGCTGCGGGATGGCGTTTGTAAAAGGTATGGAGATGGTTTTCTTGGCGCCCAGGCCCTGCTCGTACTCGTCGGGCAGGTAGACGGGGCAGACTTCCTCGCAGCGCTTGCAGGAGATACACTCTTTCTCGTCGATATAGCGGGGCTTGCGGGTGACGGAGGCGGTAAAAGTTTTGCCCTCGCGCTTGATGGCGTCCACGGTGCTGTAGGTCAGCGTCTTGATGCGGGGGTGATGGGAAACGGAGGCCATGCGGGGCGTGGTGATGCAGCTGGCGCAGTCCAGGGTGGGGAACACTTTGCTCAGCGAGATCATCTTGCCGCCGATGCTGGGCGCTTTTTCGACTATGGCCACGGAGTAGCCCTGGTCGGCCAGGTCGAGCGCGGCCTGCAGGCCGGCTATGCCGGAGCCGACGACCAGCGTGTCTACCTCTATCTTTTCAAGTTCTCTCATATGGCGGCCACCGCCTTTTCCATTTCGGAGATTTCCTTAAGAAAGGCCGCGCGGCAGACGGTGCAGATGGTGGTGAGCTTGAGCCGGTTGGCGGCTATGCCCCTGGCCCTCATCTTCTCGTAGACGCGGGCGACACGCTTAGAGAGCCGCTCGTAGGCGCCCTCATAAGGGCAGTCGGAGCCGGAGGACATGATGATGATGCCGGCTATGCCCTTATCGTAGGCGTTGAGGTAGAAGTCCTCGGGGAACATGACGGGGTCGGGGACGCGGATCACATAGGTATTGGCGGAGTAACCCATGCGGGCCTGCCCCACGGCGTCCGCGCCGGGATAGGAGCTATGGTTAGTGGTAATAATAAGTATTTTTTTAGGCATGAGCCGAATACCCTTTTGGGAACCTCTGTCGCCGCGCCGCCACTGCAAGTTCGGGGTCCTGCCGCCCGGAACGCCTTTCCGGTCCGGCCGCTCCACCCATCCCCTGCTAGGGAGGCGAGAAGCGTGCCTGCCGTTCACCTTCCGCGGCCGGCCCAAAAAGCCGTCCCGTGCGTCACCCCTCCCGTTATTTGGCGGCGAAGACTTTTAATTAGTTATTTTTTGCGGGTCACGAACAAAGAATCATAGCCGTCGTGCTCGAGCACGCCCAGGTACTCGTGGCCGGACTTGCCGCACCAGGCGGGGATGTCTTCGCGGCTGCCTTTGTCGCCGGACTGGATCTCCAGCACTCCGCCTACGGGCACGCCGGCTATGCCTTTTTTGGCTTCCAGCAGGGGGCCGGGGCAGGCCATCGAGCGGGCGTCCACGGTTTTGTCGGCTTTTATCTGGCTAAGGTCCATAATGAGTACCTCCGTTCTTAAATATCGAAATTCGGGCAATAAAGCTTCTTTATCCTGGCTATTAAGTCGGCCAGGTTGGGGTCTTTAATGCTGTAGAAGATGCGGTTGCCGTCGCGGCGCTTTTGGATAAGGCCGCGGTCGGCAAGGACGCGCAGGTGCTGCGAGATGTTCCCCTTGGTCGTGCCGAGTTTTTCCACTACCTCGTGCACGAACATTTCCCTCTTTACCAGCATACAAATTATCATAAGACGGGAGGGATGCGCAATGCAGGAAAGCATGCCGGCGATCCCCTCGGCTTTGGAAAGCATGGCTTTGTTCATGTATAGTAGTTTAGGGTATTCTAAACTAGTTGTCAAGGGCCCTGGGCCTGAAAACAAGAAAGCCGCCCGGGCTTCGGGCGGCGGCGCGGGCGCGTAAGCGGGGCTACTCGGATCTTTTAGAAAACAGGGCGGGCAGGCGGGCGAAGAACTTTTTCGTCTGTATCCAGGCCCTGGCCAGCAGCGGTTTTTTGGAGTCCCGAACGTCCTCCATGGTGTGAGGGGCAAAGTCGGCCTTGGCGCAGAGTTTCAGCTCGTACTCCACGATCTCGGCGAAAAAATTATTCTGAAAGCCTTTAAGGGTCTTCAGCCCGGTCAAATGCGCCCTGGCTTCTTCGAACCGGCCCAGGCGGCGCAGCAGCTCGCCGATGAGCAGCTTGGAATTCTCCCATTCCTCGGTTTTATCCGTCTCGTCCGCGGCGCGGGCCGTAAAATATTTAAGGCTGAGCTCCAGGTCCTCTTTCAGGGCGGCGGCGTCGCTTTCCTCCTGCCAGGATGCCTTGAGGAAGATATTGGCGGTGCTGAAAGCCGGCTTACCGAGCTTGGCGTAAAGCAGCCCGGCGCGGAAATAAGCGGCCCGCTTCAGGCCCTTTTGGTACTCTTCCGAAGCCGTTATGTCCCGGCAGCGGGCCAGTTCCGCCTTGGGGAAGGAGATCTTATAGATCACGAACCCGCACTTGGGGCAGTCGGGCAAGCGCCACGGCGCGGAAGTCACGCCCACCGGTTTGAGGTCCAGGCGCATGTCGGACTGGGTTTCCACAACGTCCAGCCTGGTATAGAACGCCTGCCCGCAGACGGGGCAGGAGATCTCCCGCTCCATTATGGTAACGGCGCAGGCCGGCCACGCAGCCAGCAGCAGGATCCCGATAGTTTTTACCAGTTGTTTAAGCATAGAAGTCTTACAGGAAACACGGGGAGGCCGCGCCCAGGCCCGGTTTACCAGCAGCGGTTGTGATGGGCCAGCCTCGAGGAGAAAGCCCCTACTCCGAGCAGGAAGCCGAGCTCGTAAAACTTGCCGTTATTGGCCGTTTCAAAGGAGGAGACATTGTCGAAGAAAAGGCTGAAAATAAAAGTTATCGGCGCTATCAGGCCGTGCCAGAACCCGGCCAAAAAACCGGCCGGCTTGGCGCCTTCCACCTTATACTGGGAACCTTTACCGGGTGCGTAGAACCTGTTAGCCATATATCCTCCTGACGAAATACCGAATTTTCAGGGCCGGCTTACGCGGGCCTGCCGAGCCGCTCTTCAAGGCCCGCCACCAGCGCCTCCAGGGTCTCCACCCTTTTTTCCAACTGCGCTACGCGGTCAGGGGAAGCCTGGACCGCGGCTGCGGGCTCCGCGGCGGCGGCCGGGGCGGCGCCGGAGAAAAGGTGCTGGTAGCGCACTTCTTTCTGGCCGGCCTGGCGCGGCAGGCGGGCTACTATGGGGTTTTCCGCCCTGGCGCAAAGTTCCTGCAGCAGCCCTTCCACCTCGGCCGTACCCGTAAATTCGCAGAGGCGGTCCGTGCGGCCTTTAATTTCGCCGGGGGTCTGCGGCCCGCGCAGCAGCAGCACGGTCATTACGCCCGTCAGTTTGGGTTCGTCCGAGCCCAGCAGCTTGCCTATGTCGTGGCGGAACTTGGGCACGCGGTCGCCGGGCGCCTGGATGCGCTCCACAAAACCCTTTTCTACCAGGGACTGCACGGCCTTGCCCATCGCGTCCACGTCCAGGGTCATGACCGGCTCGCGGCTGGTCTTCTGGTTGCAGGCATTGAGCAGGGCGTTGAAAGTGAGCGGGTACTGTTCGCGGGTGGTCAGGGATTTCTCCACCAGCGAGCCCAGCACCCGGGCTTCTACGGGATTTAACTCTATAAGCATCTCAACATTTTACTCAAAATTGAGGGGGCTTTACAGGTAGGCCTTTAGACCCGGTATTTTTACGGCCCAATGGCACTGATATGCGCCTGTCGGCCGGCCTATACTATAAGTAATGGTCAAAAACCTGCTTCTGCTTTTGCCTTTTACGCTTTGCTCTAACCTGGCCGCTTTCGAATTGCCCGGCATCAGCGCCGCCCAGGTCCCGGAACCCGCCGAGTTCCGGCTGCCCGCTCCGGCCCCGGCCGCGGAAAAATTCGCCGTCTATACCGTCAACGGCGTAGAGGTGGCGGTGCCGCATATAGGCGGCGGCCAGAATTTGCTGGCGGTACTGAAGCCCGGCCTGGACGCCAACACGCTCTCTTCGCGCCTGCGTTCTGCTTTCGGCGCGCCCGCCGGAGCTAAAGCCCTGCCTTTGCAGCCGGTATCCCCGGCCGAGCTCGACCTGGCGGCAAAAAATCCCGGCGCGTCCCTGGTTTCTCTCAACCAGTTCCTCCCCCCCGCCGCCGCGGCGCTCTTCAACCGCGAACCCAACTTCGCCGGCCCCAACTGTTTCAACGCAGCGTTCATCGCGGCGGGCATGATGGCGCCTGATAAACTGCGGCATGTCGGCAACCCGGAAGCTAACCAGCGGCTTTCCATGTATTTTAAAAGCGTGCCCGCCTCCGCCCTGCAGCCGGGAGATATCCTGGTGCTTAACGACGGGGACCACGGCGTCTATTACCTGGGCGGCGGCCTGATCTTCCACAAGAAAAGCTATTTAAAGCAGCATCTTTACCGCATAACGCAGCTCGAAAAAGCCTACGAGCCGGAGCCTTTCGAGTGGAAACCCGGGCCTTTCGACAGCGGCAGCCCTTTCAACAGCTCGGAACCTATACGCAAGCGGGCGGCCTGGCGCCCTACGGGAGCGCAATACGCTTTCGGCCAGGCCAGCGCGGACGAGCAGGCCAAGGTGGAGACGATCCTGTTCCTGGCCGGGCACGTCGAGAAACAGGCCCCCCGCTGGGCCCTGGCGAAAGAGCTGGGTTACTTCACCGAGCGGCTGCTGGAGAACCTGGTGTCGGACTGGGGCCCCATGGCCAAAAGCCCCAACCCGGTGCTGCGGGCTTACTACCACCAGCTGGAAAGCTTCCGCGACCAGGCCAACCAGAGCATCGAGGTGGAACTGCTTTCTTCGCCGCATTCCCAATCCAACGCCTATAACATCCTCAAAGAAGTCTGGCTGCCGCGCAACGCCTATTCACGCGAACTTGTGGGCAAGCTGCTGGCTATCTACGGCAAGAACCCCGCGGCCCTGGAGAAAACGCTGGACGCCATAGGCAATAAATTCGAAGGCTCGCCGCTGGACCAGGTAAAAGCCGCCGACTGAACAAGGAAAACATGCAAAGACTCTCCGCCCGACTTTTCGCCCTGCTGTTGTTGTTCTCCCCCGCCGCCCAAGCCGGCACCGCCTATAACGCCCTGGAGAGTTCAGCGCTTAACGCGGGCCTGCCCGCGGAGCTCACTATCCCCTTAGCCGCTCCTGAAGCCCGCGCGGCCGGCGAAGCCGTGGCCTACACCGCCGCGCACGCCAAACGCCTGGCGGCCATGGCCTCCGCGGGGCTGACGCAGGTGAATTTCGTCAACGGCGGCATGGACGGGCAGGACCAGTATTATTACTGGGGAGCGCCCGCTTCGGTAAAGCTGGTTAAGCCGGCGCAGACCGGCATCCTGCGCCACTGGACCTCCAACGCCCAGGTGGACGGGGTCCCCGTGGTGGATTTGATAGTGAACAGCGGCCTCATGAAAGCCGGGCCCCGGCCTTACATTGTCCCCGAGTCGCACCGGGCGGACTATTACCAGGACCTGCACGGCGTATTTTTCACCACCCCTGATTTCCCGGCGGGACAGCTCTGGATGGGGCTCAGGCCCGATTCCGACTACGTGGATTTTACGGTGGACCCGGCCATGGGCGCGCTTTACCTGGCCCCGGGGAATTATTTATTCCCGTGCCCGCTGAACGTCAAGAAATGGATAGTCGACGAGTACCTGAAATGGAAACGGACCGGCGTTATGCCCGGGGGCATGGCTTTTACCTTCGGCCAGATAGAGCGCGAAGGCGGCCTGCGGAGCGCCATAGACGTCCCGGTGACGGTGGTCAGCTACCAGAAGAACGGTAAAGTGACGGTACTGCGCCCTGACCTTTTAAAAAAACCTTACTGAGCCTTAACTTATAAATAAAAACCGCCGGGCTGTCCCGGCGGTTTTTTTATGGCGCGCCGTGCTTATTCTACGCCCAGCAGCTCCACTTCGAAATGCAGCACCGAGTCGGGCGGGATAACGCTGCCAGCGCCGCGTTTGCCGTAACCCAGCTCCGACGGGATGACAAGTTTGCGCTTGCCTCCGATACGCATGCCGGCCACGCCCTCGTCCCAGCCCTTTATCACCTGGCCCGCGCCCAGCTTAAAGGCGAAGGGCTCGTCGCGGTCCACCGAACTGTCGAACTTCTTGCCGTTGGGGAAGGTGCCGGTATAATGCACGGTAACTTCCTTGCCGCTGACGGCCGCGGGGCCCTGCCCCACTTCGATATCGATATATTTCAGGCCCGATTTAAGAGTAATTTCTTCCATGGTCTCTCTCCTTGTATTAATGCGCCGGTTTTACGGCAAGTTTTTCGTCGTAAGCGTCCACGCTGAAAATGTTCTCGAGCGGCAGCCGCGGCGGCCGGCTTTCTTCCATGGCGGCCTGCTGCGGGGTCAGGGCGGCCAGGTCGTCCGTTTTCTTGCCCACGATCAGCAGGGTAAGCACCAGGTTATCCTCCGGCACGCCCAGCGCCAGCCGGACTTTCTCATTGTCGAAGCCGGCGATGGGATGGGCCACCAGCCCCAGCTCTGTAGCGCGCAGCTGCAGGGCGGAAACCGCCATGCCCAGGTCGAATAAATAATATTCCCTTTCCTTTATAACGCAGTCGTTCTCTTTTTTAGCGAAAGCCGCTATTATCAGGGGGGCCCGCTTCGCCCAATCGTTGCCCTTGCTCAGACAGTCGTGAATTTTTGCCAGGGAGTCCTTTGACCTGGCGAAAACCAGTTTCCACGGCTGGTTGTTAAAACACGAGGCCGACAGCTGCGCGGCGGTGGCCAGCTCTTTGAGCGTTTGGTCCGTTATTTCAGCCGGTCCCAGCGCCCGGTAAGAGCGCCGTTTTTCGATAGCTTCTTTTACGTCCATGGAGACCTCCGTGCCGAACCCTTATGATAACAAAATAAACGCGCTTTTATCCCGGCGGGCCGCTAGAACAGGAAAGCCATGCCGGCGAAGAAAAAGACGAAAGCGGCCAGCAGGTAAGCCGACGGCAGCTTTCTTTCGTAGGCGCATTCGAAAGCGGAGGAGAACAGCGTGCCGGTTATGCCTATGCCGGCCACGGCGGCCAGCGCCCCGGCGTAGCGCACGGCGGTCAGGTAGAACATCAGTGAAAGATAGGTCCCCGCGAAACTACCCACCGTCAGCCACAGCAGGCTCCGCCGGCTGAGCGCGCGCAGTTTCTCGAAAAACTGGAAAGGCCGCACCTTCGACATGACCCCGAACAGCAGCAGCGCGCCCACCGCGCGGTAAAAATTCCCTTCCGTGGTACCTATGCCCGTATTGGCGTTGAAAGCGAACCTGGTTATGATCACCCCTATGCCGTCCATCACCACGCCGGCCAGCGCGAACAGGCTGGCCCGGGTGTTCCAATGCCCGTGCTTCTTGAAGGATTCCAGGGAAAAGATAAAAAGGCAGGCGATAAAGAAGAACACGGCCGCGAGCTGGCGCGTATTCACGGCCTGGCCGAAAGCGAAGTAGCTGAGCAGGCCGATGATCAGCGGCTGGAAGCCGAAGATCAGCATGGTGCGGCCGGGCCCCATCAGTGAAAAGGCTTTGATAAGGCAAAGATCGGCGATGCCCAGGCCCACCATCCCCGACAGGAAGAACAGGCCGGCGAACAGCGGGTCTATCTGGTGAAAGCCGCCCTGCGCCAGGACGGTGGCCAGGAACAGAACGGACGCCACCGCGGCCTTGAAACAATTTACCCAGACGCTGGAGATGCGCCGGGCGTAATGCGTGAAGAACTGCACGCCGATGGCGAAAACCAGGTTGGCCGCGAGCGCGTAAATATAAACTTTTTCCATGAAGAGGCTGAAAAAAGGCCGGAAACGTTGTTGTTTTAAAGGTCAGCTGAGCTGTCCGGCTTGGCACTTATGATAGCAAAATACCCTCACGCCCGTCGGCGCGGCCTTAGAAGACGCGCAGCGCGTACAGCAGCGCCGCGCCGCCCACCACCGCCAGGATGGCGCCCAGCTGCAGCAGCATGGCGGCCGAGGATTCCGTGCCCGCCAGGTAGTCGGTATAGGACAGGTCGGAAACCTTTTCCGCGCCGTAGGCGAAGAAGCAGGGCAGGACGGCGTTCTCTTTTTCCAGCTTCAGCAGCTCCGCTATCAGGTCGGAAGGCAGGGTCACCTGCCCGTCCTGGCGCACGTAATTCATCAGCTCGGGCAGGGTCCGCGGCGTGCCCAGCACCGTAACGTTCTCCCCCTCGGCTATGTATTGCTCCGCTTTCCTGACGGCGCCCTCCAGGGCCATGCCAGGCAGCACCTCGTCGGATTCGGTGACCTCCGGCTTATTGAGGTCCAGGCTTCGCGCCGAGGGGAGCACCAGGGCCGACCCCGAGCCGTCCTTCACGAAGAAAGCTCCGTAGGCGGTGCTGGACACTTCCGTCCAGCGCGTGCGGCTCCTGCCCCTGGAGGAAGTGGACGCTTCATTGCGCTCCACCTTCTCAAGGTAGAACACGCAGGCTTTTTTGGAGACGGGGGCCGTTATGGGAACGGGGGAATGGGCCACCCCGGTTATAAATTGGCGCTCCTCTTTGGCCAGCGAGCGGACCGGGGTGCAGGGCGTGGAGCGGAAAGACAAAGCCTGGCTGCGCTTGAAAAGTCCGTACAGCAGCATCGCCGCGCCGGTGCCGGTTATTAATAAAGGGATAAGCAGCTGCTGCGTCATGACGAGCCTCCTGGAAGTTCAAAGCGCCGGCGCGGCCGGGACCGGGGCCGGCGAACGGGCCGCCCCTATTTTCCTATAATATCCATTACATAGTATAAATATTAAAGGCCACCATGAAATTCCCAGGCAAAAGAAAGAACAAGCATTACTTCCCGGTTACGGAAAAAGGCCGCGAGAGCGCCGATCCCCATTTTTTGCAGGCCGAGCCTTTCTACCTGGTGGGCATCGACCAGCTGCTGGTGGACATCGAATGCGGCGTGGAACCGGGCTTCCTGTTCCAGCACTCGCTGAAGAAAGGCGAATCCCAGATCCTCGACGACCGGACGGCCGAGGCCGTCTACCGGGACCTGAAGGCGAAAGGCAAGGTCCTGGGCGAATATGCCGGCGGTTCCGTCGGCAACACCCTTCACAATTACTCTATTTTATCCGACGAGCGTTCCGTCGCCCTGGGGGCGATCACCAGGAACATAACGGTGGGCGACTATGCCTTCAAGTACATCCGCAATACCAGCTCCAAAGTGGACCTCTCCTACCTGCAGCCTTCGGAAAACCCGATGGGCAGGGCCATGTGTTTTGTGACGCCGGACGGCGAGCGGACCTTCGGCATCAGCAAGGGCTGCATGAACGACCTGGCCCCTGAATTCATCCCCGGGGAAGTCATTGAAAAAGCCTCGGCCCTGCTTATCTCCGCCTACCTGCTGCGCGAGGAGAAGGACCCGATCTTCCATTCCACGGTAAAGGCCTGCGAGATCGCCCTGAAGGCCAAGGTGCCCGTGGTGATGACGCTGGGCACCAGCTTCCTGATAGAATCCAAAAAAGAATTTTTCCGGGAATTCATAGAAAAATACGTGACCTGCGTGGCCATGAACGATTTGGAAGCCATGGCCCTGACCGGCCTGAACGACCCGCTGCTGGCCGCGGAGAATACCCTGGAACTGGCGGACCTGGTGCTGCTTACCGTGGGCGCGCACGGGCTTTACCTGGCCGGCTACGTGGACGAGAAATTCGCCAGGAAAACCACCTATAAGCTGCACACCAAGTCCATAGTGGAATATAACAAGTACGAGTTCAGCCGCCCCATGCGGAAAGACGACTGCGAGAAGCCCATAAAGATCTACACCCACATCAACCCTTTCCTGGGCGGGCCCATGATCATTAAGAACACCAACGGCGCCGGCGACGGCGCCCTGGCGGCCATCCTGCACGACCTGGGCGCCAGGAAATACCACCAGGCCAAAGTGCCGAACTCGCCCAAGAACCTTATTAACTCCTTAAGCTATTCCTCGCTGTCGCAGATCTCCAAGTACGCCAACCGGGTGAGCTTCGAGGTGCTGGCCCAGAATTCCCCGCGCCTGACCCGCGGCCTGCCGGAAAAAGAGGACAGCCTGCAGGAAGCGTACTGGGAAGCCTGAGCCTGCCTCTGAAAGCGCCAGGATAAAAGAAGAACGCCTCCCCGGCCGGGAGGCGTTCTTCATTAAAGCACCCGCGCGCTAAACCCGCTGCGCGGCTTCCACGGCTTTTATGGCGTCGGAGGCCGCGCTGGTTATCCCCCCGGTGTACCCGGACCCTTCGCCTATGGGGTAGAGGTTTTGTATGGCGGCCGACTCGAAATTTTTACCGCGCAGCACTCTTACCGGCGAGGAAGTCCTGCTTTCAGGCCCCATCAGCACGGCGTCGCGCCCGGTAAAAGCCGGGCACTGCGCCCGCCATTCCCCAAAAGCGGCCAGCAGCGTTTCGCTTATAAAAGCCGGGAAGACGGCGCGCAGGTCTGCGGCCCGCGTTCCCATTTTATAAGAATTGCCGTTGATACCGGCGGAGGGCCTGCCGGCCAGGAAATCCGCGAGGTTCTGCGCCGGGGCTTTCCAATCGCTGCCGCCGGCCAGGAAAGCCTTGCGCTCTATTTCCCTCTGGAACGCCACCCCGGCCAGCGGGTGGGGCGAACCGTAATCCGCCACGGCGCAGGTCACCGCTATGGCCGAGTTGGACCAGGGAGAACTCCTGGCCGCGTAGCTCATGCCGTTCAGCGCCAGCCCGCCTTCTTCGGAGGCAGCGTTCACCACCTCGCCGCCGGGGCACATGCAGAAGGTGTAAGCCCCGCGGCCGGTTTTGCGGTTGGTGTAATTGAAAGAATAAGTGGCGGCGCCCAGGGGCCGGAAATCCTTGTATTTATCGCCGTAACGGATAAGGTTTATGGCCGCGGCCGGGTGCTCCAGCCTTACGCCGGCCAGGATGGGCTTTGCTTCCAGGCTTGCGCCTTTTTTATGCAGCAGCTCGAAAGTATCCCGCGCGGAATTGCCTATGGCCAGGTAGACGGCGGACGCCAAATATTCCTGCGAGCCGTTTATGACCACCCCGGCCGCCGCTCCTCCCGAAATAATGATATCCGTCATTTTGGAGCTGTAGCGTATTTCGCCGCCCCTTTCCAGCACATAAGCGCGGATATTCGCCACGATACGGCGCAGCGCGTCCGTGCCCAGGTGCGGCTTGCCGACATAGCCTATCTCCGGCGGCGCGCCGAATTTAATGAAGGTGTCCAGCACGCGGCTGGCATAGGAGGTGTTATTCACGCGGGAGAACAGTTTGCCGTCCGAGTAGGCGCCGGCGCCGCCCTCGCCGAACTGGATATTGGAGTCCGGCGCCAGCTTGCGCCCGCTGATAAACGCCTGCACGTCCAGGTGCCGCTCTTCCAGCCTTTTTCCCCTTTCGAAGATCAGCGGCTTAAGACCGTACGCTATAAGCTCCAGCGCGGCGAACATGCCGGCCGGGCCGAACCCTATTATTACGGGCCGCAGGCCCGCCGGCGCCGATTTGTAGACCGGGGCCTGCCTTGCGGCGTATAAAGGGAAATTATCCTTGTTCTCGTAACCGGCGGGGACGCGCGCCGCCAGCGTCACTTCGTAATAGAACTGGTTTGGGTCCCCGGCCGCCAGCGTTTTTGAGAGCAGCCTGACGATGGAAACCCCGGCTGCGGGAAGTTTAAGCCGCAGGGCCGCGGCCTTGAGATATTCCTGCTCCCCGTCCGTTTCGACGGGGACGCGCAAACCGCTGAGGATCAGTTCCTGGGCCATGTTAAATAATACGATATCCGGCCCCTTATCTTTGGCGGCAAAAGCGCCCGGGGCCTTTCTGCGGTCAACCGCAGCTGCAGTCCCGGCCCGGGTGCTGTTTGTTCCAGGGCAGGGCCGCCAGCAGTTTTTCCAGTTGGCAGGAACCGGTCAGGCCGGCCAGCGCAAGGTCGGCGCCTATAAGGGCGGCCGCGAAGAAAGCGCGCTGGTCCAGCCCGAACCCCAGCACCGCCGAGGCCAGCACGCCCAGGCCCGCCGTCAGACGGACCTGCCTGGCGAGGGACAGCGGTTCCGCCTTGCGGCTCACCACCGGTTTCCCCTGCCTGGCCCATTCCAGGATCCCGCCCTGGTACACTTCCGCCGAAACCTGGCCCCCGAAGCCCAGCTGCGAGATCTGCTCAAGGGCCAGCCCGGCCCTTTTCCCGCTGCGGCACATGATCAGGATCTTTTTGCCCAGCATGGACTGAAGAACGCCAGGCGCGGCCTGCGCGAACCGCGAAAGCGGCACGCACACGGACCCCTGCACGTGCGCCGCGGCGAACTCGTCCTGCTCCCTGACGTCCAAGATAACCTGTTCCATGCGTCCTCCGGACTAAAAGATGGCGTTAAAATATCGCTCTTCTTTAATGAGATGCGAAAAGGGGCAAAAAGTTTCAGCCGCCGCTCCCGAAAGGCCGCGCGTCGCGGCAGTCCTAAGCTTTTATGGTCTTTACCCAGACCTCGCGATCGCGGGGGCCGTCGTATTCGCACAGGTAAACGCCCTGCCAGGTCCCCAGCTGCAGCGTCTCATCCTCGACAAAGACGGTAAGCGAAGGGCCGACCAGGATGGATTTTATATGGGCCGGGGAATTGCCCTCGGCGTGCCTGTAGGGAAAATCCTCCGACACGCTTTCATCCAGCTTGGCGATTATGTCGCGCTTCACGTCCGGGTCGGCGTTCTCGTTGATAGCCAGCCCGCAGGTGGTGTGCGGCACAAAAATGTGGCAGACCCCGCTCTCCACCCCGCTTTCGCGCACCAGCGCCCCCACCTGGCGGGTTATGTCCGCCATCTCCGACTTGGCCGAAGTACTGACTTTGAATTTGTGCACCATTTTCCCTCCGCCCGCGCAGGCTTTCCAACCGAATTAAACCACAAATACACCCGGCCCCGCAAAGCCGCGGATTTAAGGTTGTATTTTTCTAATTAAATCTATTAGAATAGGCCCATGGGCAGGGGTTAGTAACAGTTAACGGACAAAACGCGGTGCATCACGGGCTTCCCGGCAAAGGGCAAGCGCGGGGGCGCTGCTCTCCGTTACTCACATAAGGCCGGCAGCGCCGCGCGGGCGGCGCCAAGGCCGAGGGGGAAAAAATGCTGCGCAACATAAATAGCCTGAGAGGGCACAAGATACACGCCACGGACGGCGAACTGGGAAAAGTGGAAGAGTTCTACTTCGACGACAAGACCTGGCACATCCGCTACATGGTAGCCGCCACGGGCAGCTGGCTGTCCGGCCGCAGGGTGCTTATTTCGCCTGCGGCCCTGAGAATGCCGGACTGGAAGTCCAAAACCTTTCCGGTCGCCCTGACGCGGGAGCAGGTGAGCAACAGCCCGGACATAGACACTAAAAAAACCGTAACGCGCCGGCACGAGCTGGAGCTGCACAAGCATTACGCCTGGCCGCTCTACTGGGGCGAGGGCTTCTACGCCGGCAGCATGTCCGGCGGCATGCTGTTCCCGCCTGCGCCGGAGGAAGAGGAGAGGCCGGAAAGCGCGGAGCCCCGGCCGTCCGGGGAAGAGGCGCACCTGCAAAGCACGCTTATGGTGCGGGGCTACCGCCTGCACGCGGCCGACGGCCCCATCGGGAGCGTCGAGGACTATATAGTCGACGACGGCCGGTGGGCCATCCGCTACCTGGTGGCCGATACCGGCTCCTGGCTGTCCAACCGGAAGGTGCTTATTTCCCCGCACTGGATAGAGAGCGTGAACTGGGAAACTTCCGAGGTGTTCGTGGACCTGACGCGCGAAGCCATAAAGGAAAGCCCGGGGTTCGACCCGGCGCTGCCCGTCAGCGAGGACTACGAAAGCGACCTCTACGACCATTACGGGCGACCGAGGTTCGAGGACGCCGTGAACCGCGCCGCGGCTTTGTCCCAAGGCGGCAGGCGCTGAACCGGCTTAACACCGCGGCCTGAAAACAAAACCGCCGGGGACTCTTCCCCGGCGGCAACCCCGAAGCCCGGCCTTGCGGCCGGCCGCTCTCGTTTATTCAGGTATTTCCTTGGTCAGGCAATGTACGGCCCCGTACTGCCGGCCGGCGCCCCCCGAATTCACGGGGATCACCTTGTAGCCCTCGGCCTCGAAGACGGCCTTGGCTGTCAGCATCTTATCCTTCACGTGGTCCAGGTACATCATAAAGACCGTGTTGTTCACTATCAGCACGTTGGCCAGGGAAAGGTGGATGTCGTCGGGCACCATGCGGATGTTCTTGTAGCCGGCCTCTTTCAGGGCGGGCACGAATTCCGCCTTGTTGGTCACGACGGTATCGTTCTTAAGGAAGGTCACGTATTCGTCCACGTGGCAGACGTCCGAGCGGCACGGGAAAGTGACGGTCTTGGCGCACTTAAAAGTGGCCTCGTATAAAGGATGCCTGAAGCCGGCCGAGAAGCAGCGCCCCGCCGCGTCCGCCATGATGTTGCCGCCGCGCAGCTGGCCGCCGGTTTCGCTGACGTCCAGGCTGTCTATGGTGGCCAGGCCGAAGCGGTCCTTCGCCAGCCGCTGCAGGTCGTCCAGGGGCTTGCCGCGGATGATCATGCTGAAGTTATCCCATTTGCCGGTCTCCAGGTTCTTTATCGGCAGCAGGCCGTAGTCGCGGAACCACACATGGTTAAGGTGCCTGTCGGCCTTGGCGAAGGTCTCCACATAGGCCATGTCCCCGCCCAGCTCTTTGACCCTGGCCAGCGAGTCGCGCAGGTCCTGCCCGGGGTTGCCTACCAGGATGGCCCGCACCTTCATCTTGCTCAGTTCCGCCGCGGTCACGTTTATGGCCTCCATGATCTCGGAGATCTCCATGTTCCCGTAGCCCTTGCCGGCGTCCCGGTTCGGATCGTAAGGCGCCAGGAAAACCGCCTTCACCCTGTCGAGGGCCGGGATATAGGGCCGGTATTTGCCGCGGTTAGGGGCCAGGTTCACCACCGGTCTCTCCACATATTGGGGGTTGAACGGGACGGTCATCTTCTCCGGCTCGGCCGGGGCGGTCACCGTTACGCCTTTTATCCGGTCCGCCAGGCCTTCGGACGAGAACGGCGGGGACCCGCGGTCAGCGGCTCCGGCCGCGGTGACGCAAAGAACAAGCAGGAAAAGGGCGGATTTCATATTAGCTCCTGTAACCAAGCGCTCCGTCAATAGTATAACACCGCCCCCTTGACGCGTCAAGGGGCGCGGAAAAAATAGGGGCCTCCGGGCGCGGACGGCGCGCATTGACAGCCCCGGGGGCTTTAGTTACCATTGTCTTAAGACCGCCGTCGCCGGCCCCGTTCAGGCTGCGCAGCGCGCCTCGTTCACGGAGACAACACGATGATAAAACCCTGGGCCCTCACCATCTGCGCGCTGCTGCCGCTCTGCCCGCCGCCGGCGCAAGCCGCAAAAAAAATGAACGTGGTCTTCCTGGACATCTGCTCTGCCCGGGCCGACCACTTCGGCACCTACGGCTACAAGCGCAATACCACCCCTAATATAGATTCCCTTGGTAAAAGGGCGGCGGTTTTCGAGAACGCCGTCTCGGAAGGGTCCTGGTGCCTGCCCGGCTACGCCAGCCTGCTGACCGGGCACGTGCCAGAGGTACACGGGCTATACACCAACCTGCCCGCCAAGAAGCTGCCCCCTTTCGAAAGCACCCTGGCGCAGGAGCTGGGCGGCGCGGGGTACAGGACGGCGCTGTTCAGCGGCGGCGTCTACCTTATCCCCGAATGGGGGCTGACCAGGGGTTTCGACGAGTACAACAACACTTTTTCCTCCGCTACCGCCGACCGCACCCCCGCCCCGTTCGAAAATAACCTGGCCGCCACGCTGAGCTGGATGAAAAAGAACAAGGAGCAGCCCTTTTTCCTGTTCGCCACCATAGACAACCTGCACGTCCCCTACCAGTCCGCCGACCCTGACATTTACGACCGCGGCTATGAAGGCGTGGTGCACAGCTCCGACGTGCTCACCGTCCCCTTCGCGCGCGTCCACAACGGCGAGTTCGAGGGCCGGGAGAACATGCGGGCGGACGTGGAAGAGTTCAAGAGCGATCCGCGCCACCTCAAACACATGACCGCGCATTACGACGCGGCTCTCAAAGGCGTGGACAGGCTGATAGGCAATTTCGTCAAGAAACTGCGCGAGATGGGCCTGGAAGAGAACACCGTGCTCATCATCTCCGCCGACCACGGCGAAATGCTGGGCGAGAAAGGACTGCTGAACAATACACAGAGCCTGTACGAGCCGGTCTCCCACGTGCCGCTCATCGTCAGGAATCCCGCCATCCCCGAATCCTCCGGCAAAAGGTTCAAGCAGCTGGTGCAGCGCATAGACCTGATGCCCACCATCCTGGACATGGCCGGGGTAAGCAAATACGGCCTCGGCCTGCAGGGGCACAGCTTTGTGCCGCTGCTCAAAGACCCCGCCTCCCCCTGGCGGGAATACGCCTTCGCGCGCAACCGCAGAAGCATCCCCTACAGGGAAGGCGACTCGATGATAGAGGAACGGATAGCGCGCGACAAATGCTGGAAACTGCATCATTATATCTACAAGCCCAAATGGGAGCTTTACAACCTTTGCTCCGACCCCAACGAAACTAAGGACCTGGCCAAAGCGCGCCCGGACGTGGTGGCGCGCCTGGCCTTCCAGCTGGTAAAGAACATGGAGGAAACCCGGCCCCACCAGCCCGGCCCCCCGACGGGAATGGCCAGGCCCGTGATAGAGGCCTCGGACGAACCCAGGAATTAATTTCGGCGCCCGCCCGCGGGGGCGGCCGGACCGGCCTCTGAAAAATTTGCATGAGGTCTCCGCCTACCGCTATAATAGATATTAATGGCAGAAATCAAAGGCCGCGTGCTGGTGATCACCAGCGGGAAGGAACTCCTTGACGAGATGGCGCCGTCCATGTCGGGCAGGGGGTTCGAGCTCGTCTGCGTGCCCAATCTGAAATACGCGGCCACCCGCCTGAGCACCGGCGACTGCTCCGCCATGGTGGTGGACTTCAACCGCGTGCCCCCGGGCGACCGCGAAGCCTTCCTGGCCCTGCACAAGGAATATCCCAGGGTCCACCTTTTCACCCTGGAATCCATCGCCAGCATCTCCCCCACTTTCCTCTCCCCGCTGCGCCGCCTGAGCTGGCCGCTGCCCATAGGGTTCGCCGACCAGGTCAGGGTAATAGCGCGCCCGGTGGTCATCCTGGCGGACCAGGTGCTGTTCAGCACCGGGGCGGTGCAAAGCGCCCTGCAGCTGTCCGGCATCCAGCCCGTATCCCTGGAAGCCACCACCGGTCTGCCCGAATTTGTCAGCCAGCAGAATGAGGCGCGCATCGCCGCCGCCCAGCCCAAAAAAGAAAAGAACCTCTGGTCGCTGCTGGGAACCAAGGAAGAGGACCTGCCCCGCGCCGAGCCGCTGCCCGGCAACGTGGTGGTGGCGCAGTTCACGGGATCCATGAAGGAAGCCGACGCCCTGGACGCCGCCATCCTGAGCGCCACGCCGGAGGCCGTCTGCTATCTCACTTCAGGCATGGACCTGGTGCGCTATGCCATACAGACGCTTAAAGACGGGCACCACGTGGCCATTCCGCGGGACCAGGCCGGGCGCATAGCCGGCATCCTGATAGAGAACAGCGAAGGCGCGGACGTCCGCCTCAAAGAGCGGGAGACGGAGCGCGTGCTGCTGCTGGACAATTTTAAACCCGCCCTGACTTCCCTGGGCCAGGCCCTGCAGGGCGCCGGCTACGAAGTAACCTCCACCATGGACGGCGAAGAAGCCCTGGCGCGCTGCAGGAACGGGGCCTTCCACCTGCTGGTCATCGGCACCTCCACCACTTCCGCGCAGTATTCCGGCGCCGAGCTCGCCCAGAAGATGCGCGAGAACGACCCCAACCTGCGCATCATCTTCATGGTGGACCAGTATCCCCTGCAGGCCGCGCTGAAAGGCGTCAGCCAGGTGGTGGAGCTGGGCCTCGACGACGCCATCCTGAAGCCCGTAGAGGCCTCGCGCCTGCTCTTCTCGGTGGCGAAGGCCCTGGAGCGGCGCTTCCTGATGCTGGAGAACGCGCGCCTGCTTAAGGAGACCCAGGAGCAGAAGAACCAGCTGGAACTGGTGAACGGCTTCCAGAAGAAATTTTTCGCCACGGTGGCGCATGACGTGAAGAGCCCGCTGACCGCCATCCTCGGCTACTCCGAGGTGCTGACCACCAAACTCAAGGCGATGCCCAGTGAGCAGCGCTACGCCTCCAACATCCAGACCTCGGCCAAGACCCTGAACGTCCTCATCTCGGACCTGGTGGACTTGGCCGCCATGGAGTCGGGCAAGCTGCGCGTGGAGATAACCAACCTCAACCTGCTGGCCGTCATTAACGACGTCTACGAGCGCGTCAAAATAGCCGCGACGAACCGCAAGCTCAACATGAACCTGGAAGTGCCGCCCGTGCTGCCCCCGCTGGCAGGCGACGACGCCCGCGTGGGCCAGGTGGTGCAGAACCTCTGCACCAACGCCATCCAGTACACCAAGGAAGGCGGCAAGATCACCATCAAGGCGGAACTCAAGCCCGACCGGGTGGAGGTCAGCGTCATCGACACCGGTATCGGTATTTCAAAAGAGGACCTGCCCCGCGTGTGGGAGCGGTTCTTCCAGACCAAGGAAGCCATGGGCATGCGCAAGGCCGGCTTCGGCCTGGGCCTCAAGATCGCCCGCGAGATCGTGCAGCGCCACGGCGGCGAGATGGGCATCGAGTCGGAGCTCGGCGTCGGCTCGCGCTTCTTCTTCCACATCCCGTTCAAGAGGCCGGAAGAAGCCGCCGCCGTCCCCCCCGCCGCTAAATAAGCTCAGGCCGCCTCCCCTGCCGCATAAAAAAACCGCCGGAATTACTCCCGGCGGTTGCCCCGACAGCTCAAATTACCCTTAACGCTTTCGCTACATCTCGCGGCCGCTGGCGCGGCTTATATTCTTGAACAGCCTGTAGCTGGCGGCCAGGGCCGCGTCCACACAGGACATGGAGAACGGGGTAAGGGTGTCGGCCTCCCTCAGCTGCACGCGGTACATGCCGCAATAGTCAGCGACCTCTGCCCGCGCCTTGGTCAGCGCCAGGTTGGCGGCATAATCGTTGGGAACAACCTCCACCTGTTTGACCAGCTCCGGAAAGTTAAGCCGGGAGTAAGCGCTGTTTATAAGCCGCTCCGCCTCCTGGTCCCTGCCAGTATTTTTTTTGGCCTCACCCAGCAGGGAAACGGGCTTAAGCCCCGCCAGCCGCTGCTTCAGGAACTCACCGCTGCCGGCCATGCCGGCGCAGACCGCCTTAAAATCGGCGTTGGAAATAAGCCGGTCCAGCGCGGCCTTAAAATCGTCGATGACGTACGGCGTGACCTTGCCGGCGTCGAGCTTGCGGGCGAAGCTGTCGCAGGTTTCCTTCAGCGTCTCCTGCTGCAGCTCCCCGAGGTACTCGGCCAGGTCCTGGAGGGAAACCAGGAAGAATTCTTTTTCGCTGGCGTAGCACGCCGGCATCTTGCCGGTGAACGCCCGCAGCGCGTTTACCAGCCGCGCCTGGTTCTCCAATTTGGCCATAGGGTTATTTTAACACTGGGCCGGCCGCGCTGACGCGGTACAGCATCAGCATGGTCAGGCGGTTGCGCAGGTCGTAACCTTCCCGGCCTGGGTGCACGCCGTCCCCGCCCAGGCCGCAGGCGCTGAGCGAAGCCGAAGGGTCCGCGCCCCGGCATAGAGCGCCGTGAAAGTCTATAAGGGGATAGGAGTTCTCCGCCGCGAAATCCCGCAGCCAGCCGTTGAGCGCGGCGATCAGAGCCGCGTATTTATCGCCCACAAAAGTCAGCTGGGGATAAAGGTCGGCCGTACGCGGCGGCAGCGTGGTCAGAAGGGGGATGGTCCCGGCGGCGGTCAGCCGGCGGACCAGTTCGCGCAGGTTCGCCTGGTAGGCCGAAAGTTTTTTAGCCAGCGCCTCCGGCGGCAAGGACTGCCCGGAATACCCGAGGTCGTTAGTGCCTATGAGCACTACCGCGTAGGCGGGGCGGTACTCCGCCAGCTCCATGTCCACCGGGGCCGCGGCCCCCTCCGGCGCGGCCAGCAGCCAGGCGAGGCCCTTGCCCGAATAAGCGGCGCAGCCGTTCTCGGTGCCTTTCGCCACCGCCGGGCCGTTGGGGCGTCCGGCGCAGGGCCGCCGGCCGAAATTCTGGCGGAATAATTCCGCTTTCCCGCCCAGGGTCTCCGCGGAGAATTTGCTGAAAGCTGCCTCGCTGAGGAAATAGCCGCCGTTGGCGGAGATGCTGTCGCCCACCCGGCTTAACCGCCCGGGGAGATTTCCCTTCGCCTGGCCCAGCTCGTACACCGGGGCCAGCGCGGCCAGTGTGCCGGCGTCTACCGGCGACAGGTAGGCGTCCAGCTCCCCGGCACGCAGGCCGGAGGCGGCCGCCAGCGACAGGGCGGCGCAGAAGAACAGCCGTCTTGTTTCCATAAATACATTATACCTTCCCCCCGCCCTGCAAAACAAAGCCGCCGGGAACTTCCCGGCGGCAGGTAAAAACAAGGACTGTCCTTATTTTTTCAGGTCGCTTATGGTCTTGGCTATCCTGGCCTTGAACTTTTTATTGTCGGAAAATTCCAGCGCCTTCTGGTAGTTGCTGATGGCGTCCGGGATCTTGTTCGCCTTTTCCAGGCAGTAGCCGAGGCCCAGGTGGGCGTTGGCGAGGTCGTTGCCGAAAGGTTTAAGCTCGGCGGCTTTCTCGATGGCGGAGACGAATTTCCCCCGGGCCTTGACCAGGCTGCCGGCCTTCAGGAGCATGGCGCCCTGCCGCTCCAGCAGCTGCACGACACGGGTGTCGCCGGCCGGCAGAAAGGGCTGGGCGGCTTCGTATTCGGCGGCGGCGGAACGGTATTTCCGGGCGGCGGCGTACTTCCTGGCCGCGGCCAGGTGGAAATCCAGGTCCTTTCCGGCAGCGGCCGCGGCGGCGGGAGCGGGAGCGCCCGCCGGCAGCGGGGTTTCTTCGGGCAGGACTTCAGCGGGGGGCGGCAGTTCGGTTTCGGTCTTTTTCTCCTCGGCCAGCTCCGCCTCCAGGTCGCTCTTCAGGGGCACGCCCGGCAGCGCGAACTCCGGCGGTCTTCCGCTGGAGTTTCCGCCCCGGGGATTATCCAGTTCGACAAGGCTGTTATCGGACTTCCTGGTCCCGGAACAGCCGGCAAGCAGGACTAAAACCAAAACCGCGCAGAAATTATTTCTCATAATCCCTATAATACCAAAAGACCGCTGAAAAAGTCTTCTCCTGCCTGTTTTCCCCGCCAGCCCGGAACCTTTAGGCCTATGGGCTTTTGGGCCCTTATACCCTTGGAGAACCCGGGCGCGCGCGCTAAACTCTTATAACGGTAATTTATCTTGGCGAACGCGGAGATATAATTAATGACAAAAGAAAACTCAAAAGCGGTGCTGGCGGCCGGACTTCTTTTCTTCCTGGGCTCTATGACCGCCAAAGCGGCGGAACCTTTCCTCCTTAATTCCCTCTCAGCGGCGGAACTCTCCAAGTTCCAGATCAGCGTCCCCCAGCCGGCCCTGCCGCGGGCGGACGCAGGCGCGCGGTCCCTGCCCGCGCTGGCCGCCCAGGACGACAGCCTGGCCGGAGCCCTGACCCCCGCGCAGTGGGACGAACTTTTCTCCGCCGGGCCTGAAACGGGAGCGCCCGGGCAAAGCGTCACCAAGGAACTCTTCTCCGATTTCGCCTCCAGGTACGTCATGAACGGCACGCTGCAGTTCAACCGCAGCCCCAAGACCTTCACCACGCTGGAAGGCAAGGTTTACAAGGTGGTCAAGCATCCTAAATGGCTCAAGAACCCGGGCAGCGCCGAGCTCTGCGTGGAGGGCTACATAAAGCAGCAGGACAATACCGACGAACTTTCCATAGCCACCGTGCTGCCGCTCAACGCCGCCGACGCCTACAAGCCGTCCGCCGCCACCAAGGCCGTGCAGCGGCAGCCCTACATCCTTTCGAAAGATTCCCGCGGCTACACCCTGGCCAACGTGAACTGGGGCGTGCAGCATGACGCCCGCGGCAACAGGCTCAAGCGCGCGGACGGCATCTTCAAGTTCGACTGGCCCAAAGGCGTGACGGTCAGGCCGGAGTTCCTGGAACAGGCCTATGTCGGCAAGAAAAGCTACCAGGGCTTCCCCTACGCCGGCGCGCACGGCTTCCTGGCCTTCAAGTTCCGCCCCGGCGGCGTGACCGACGAGAAAGGCCGCTCGGTGCGCGGGCTGGTGATCTCGCTGAACACCTACTCCCTCGTTCCCGGCGTGCAGAACCAGGGGATCCTGGACGGGCTGCGCGGCAAGTACGCCGTGCATTACAATATCAACTCGGCCGAGGGCTACGTGGAAGCCAACGTCTTCACGGACGGCAACCACATCTCCCTGTACCCGCTTACCCTTTCCCGCGACCGCCAGGTAAAGCTGCTGGAGAACGCCATCCGGCAGGCCACCGCCAACCGCACCGGCGAGATGTACTCGCTGGTCTACAACAGCTGCACCAACGCCGTGGTGTCCTTCGTCAACGGCGTCCTGAGCAAGGACGAGAAAATAAAGGAAGGCTGGCTGCCCGAGCTGGTGTACCGCCTGCGCGCCACCATCCCGGACGCGGCCACGGCGCTGCTGACCAAGCGCGGCCTGCTGGCCAAGCCCCTGCCGTACCTGGACGAGAACAACTACACGCAGCTTTTCCAGGAATAAGCGCGCGGCCTGGATAACCGGCAAGCACTGATTGGCATACAAATTGCTCCGTAAAGGGTGTAAGCCGGCAAGCTAATGTCTTTATACGGAGAACGGTCAAAGAATGAAAAAAATATTTTCCCTCCTGGCGGCGATAGCGGTAGCGGCGGGCCTGTCCGCGGGCGGCGCGGCTGCCGCGGCCGGCAACGATCCCGCCTCCTATAACGGCTTTCTGCAAAGCCTGAAGCTTTCCGAGGCCGCGCAGCAGGTCCCGGTACCGGCGGCCCCGGAGAACGGCGCGCCCACCATGCTTTTTTCCAGGTCGGCGGGCAAAATAACCGTAGGCATAAACCCGAACAGGGAACTGTTGTACACCATACTCCACCTGACCGCGTTTTCCGAAAAATTGCGCAACGGGCGCATGCCGGCGCTGGCCGCGGCGGCCTTGGCCGACCTGGGGAAGTTCAAGGGCCATCCCGCGGTGGCCGAACTGGACCATCAGGGCGCGCTCAACTGGGAGAAAGGCTTCTGCTACGACGCGTTCAGCGATTATTACAGCTACTTCTCCGACCTGCCCGAGGGCAGGCGGATCTATGATTACGACGACGACTTCCTGGCCAGGGTCCTGCGCGGCCAGTCCAAAGCGGAGAAGATAGCGTACCTGGACGCTTATTGGGAAAAGGTAAGGGACTTCCACAAGACGGCCGGGTTCGCCGGATTTTTTAAAAAGAACGCCGGGCTTTACCAGTCCTACGCGGACTCGGTTTACCGGAATCTCCCCCCGATGGACGCGGTGAAACTGCACGAGGATTTCCACGCCGAGCCCGGTTTTGAACACTTCTATATCGTCCCCTCCCCGCTGAACCTGCCCCCCGGGGGCAGCTTCGGCGGCCGCAGGGGAAAATCCATCTTCAACCACATGGGCTACGGCTTTAACGACGGGGAAGCCGTTAAACTGCTGATCCTCCATGAATTCGGCCATTCTTTCTGCAACCCCGTAGCGGATAAATACGCCGCGGAGCTGGGTAAATACGGCTTCCTAATGGAAGGCCTGGCGGCGGACATGAAAAAGAAAGCTTACACGACCTGGCAGACCGTCATGGACGAGCTGCTGGTGCGCGCCGTGCACGCGCGCCTGCTGCTCAGGATGGACGGCAAGGACGCCGCCGAACTGTTCCTGCAGCGGGAGATCAGCTACGACAAGTTCGTGTTCATCAGGGATTTTTACAACCTGCTGGAAGTTTACGAGAACGACCGCGGCACCTACCCTACCCTGTACGAGTTCTACCCCCGCCTTGCGGACGCCCTGTCCAACTGGGAGCTGGCCGAAGTGGTGGAGCCCCTTAATGTGGACGTGTGGACTACGCCTGTCGGCGAGACGCTGGTTATAGACTGGGCGGTACCTACCGGCTACGGCTACGCCGCCGGCCTGCGTGACAGGGACACGGTAACGGCGGTGGACGGGCAAAAAGCCGGGCCCGCCTTTTTCCTGACGATGGAGAACGGCAGGACCTACGCCCTTTCGGTTACCCGCGAAGACGGCAGGCAGGAAACCATTTCCTTAACGACACTGTCCCAGAGAACGCAGCGCCCGGTGCGCAAACCCCGGTAACCGGCGGCCGGCCAGGCGCAAAAAAGGGCTGCCGGCAACGGCAGCCCTTTTCTTTGCCCGCGGGGCCGTTTAGCGCTTAAGCCTGTTGGGGGCGTTCTCGGGCCGTACCCTGCTGGTCCCCCTGGCCTCTTTACGCTTCCACTCGTCCAGCGTGGCGATGAATTTCTTGTTGTGGTCCTTGTTCAGGTGTTCTTCCTTGAAATGTTTGTCCTTCACGAGCTCGTTGCAGAAACTGCAGTACCACACGTCCGTGGTGCCTTCTATCAGGTCGCAATGCGCGTAGAACCTTTTAACTTTGGTTTTTTTATCCATAAATTTTCTCTCCCGGCCTTTAAAGTGTATCAAAAAACGGCCCGCGCTATTTCAGCGCGGAGAGGAAGGCGTTTATCGCCCACAGCACCAGGGCGAACACCAGCGCCCACCAGAAACTCGCCACCTGGAACCCCGGCACCAGCCAGCTGACCAGCTGCACCAGCCCGCCGATGATGACGAAGGTGAACAGCCCCAGCGACAGCAGGTTTATAGGCAGGGTAAGGATAAGGAGGACGGGCCGCAGCACGGCGTTCACCGCGCCCAGCACCACGGCCACCACCAGCGCGGTGCCGAAGCCGTCCAGCGTGACCCCCGGCAGGATCCGCGCGGTCACGAACACCGCCAGCGTGCTCAAGAGCAAATTGATAATTATTTTCATATGCCGACGATATCCGATTCTCCGGGGCCTTTTCGCGCCAAGTTCACTCGACGGCGTGGAACGCCGCCGGATACTCCACCATGCCCTTTACGCCGTCCAAAGCGCCGGGGACCAGCTCCAGCACCATGAACACTTCGTCCGGCGCCTCGAAAGGCAGCTCAAGGCCTTTTGCCGCGGCTTTGACAAAACCGAAGCGCGGATAGTATTCGTCATGGCCGACCACCACGATTATCTTATGCCCCGCTTTTTTACATTCGCCGAGCCCGCTCTTGACGAGCGCGGAGCCTATGCCCTTGTTCTGAAATTCCGGCAGCACGGCCATAGGCGCCAGCGCCAGGGCGGGCGTTTCGTTCTTGGCGTCCACGATCCTGATAGGCGTGAACAGGATATGCCCGACGACAACCCCGTCTTTCTCGGCCACCAGGGAAAGCCCGGGGATGAAATAGTCCGCTTCGCGGATGGCGTCCACCAGTTTGGACTCGCTGTTCCCTTTGAAAGCCTTCTTATTCAGCTTCCGTACCGCGTGGATGTCCGCCGCCGTCTCCACCCGCACTTTCACGTCGTTGGCTTTTTCCATATTAAATTCCTTTGTATTGCTATTGCCCCCGGTAAGTTTAACCCGGTCATCCTTAGCGGCACAAATACCCCTGCCGGCCTTTCCCTGTTGTTTAAACACTCAGCAGGTCAGGTGCAGCGCCGCGACCACTTTCTTTTTCCCGGAAAGGCTGTTGAACAGTTCCGCGGCCTCTCCTGTATTCAGCGTCACCAGGTCTATGCCGCGCGCCCGCACGTAGTCGGCGGTGGCGGCCGGCACTTCCATAACGCCGTAGCAGCCGCAGCCCACCACCAGCACCTCCGGCTTCGCGCTCAGGGCCTCGCGCAGGTCCGCTATCTCCAGCCGGTGCCCGTCTTCCCGCCACCAGCCGTCCTGCACCCTGTCCGAAAAAACTATCACGTCCGAAGTATAGGAACTCCCGTTTATCACTATATGCCCGAACGCGTACGAATCTATCTTTGAGACCATACCCGCCCCCCCAAAAAAGGTGCCTGCCGCTTTTAACCTGTTACTTTTCAGCTTTGACTATGGCGAAATACTGCATATCGCCTGCCGCCGGCAGGCCATCCATCGGATTTTCCGCCCAGATCGCGGAAGAAGCCACATCAACGCCGATATTTTTAAATCCGGCCTCGGCCAGGTCCGCCAATAAAAAAGGTTTTATAAGCGCTCTTTCAACGTTCATTCCCCGCGCCAACTTATGAGAAGAGCTGTCCACGTCGACAAAGGTCTGCATGACAACCAATCTGCCGCCTTTCCTCAGAACACGGTAAATTTCAGCTAAAATAAGTTTTGTATCCGGGATATTCCCAAGCCCCGCGTAAGACGTTACGACATTAAAAGTGCCGGTTTTAAATGCCAGATGCTTTCCGTCAGTAGCCACGGCAAAGAACTTTTTTTTCTGGCCCGCTTTCATCTTTTGGGAGGTCCAGGAGAGGACATTGGGGTCCACGTCGGTGGCTACGGGAGTAAAATCCGAGCCCGATCTCATCAGTCTCCCGAACATTCCGCCCAAACCGCTCGCCAGGTCGCCCACCAGGCCGCTAAAACCGTTTATTTCATTTTCCATCGCGGCCCACCAAAGCGCCTGGGCCTTAACGGTCTCCTCATTAAAGTAGGACTTGTACCGCTCCATCATTGCTTTCATTTTCTCTTCTGAAAAAAGCGACTCGTCCCACTTCCACTCTTTTCCTGACAGCCGAGGGTCCGTCATAATATTGACATCTTTTTCCCTGGCAAACTGCTTGCCGCAGCCTGTGCACTTCAACGACTCCGTAAGGCCCGCGAGGCAAGCTGGACATTGCAATATTTGGTACAGGTTCACCATATTTTCCATTTTACCCTGTCAGGACGCGATATTACCCTCGTCTGCCTTGTACTTCAACGAAATTCCGCAGCGCTGGTACCGTATGAGGCGCCGCGTGATCCTTTCGCATTATATCACCGCGTACAGGACCAGCTCGCAGGAAACCGGCTGATGCTGGCGCAGGAAAAGCCTGTACTCCGGCACCAGCGACTTGAGGTACAAAGGTATTTCTAACAAATCTCCGGGCTTGTGATAAAGGCAGACGGCGAGTTTGGGCCGGTTGCGCTTGATGGTTCCGGCCGCGCCCCTTAAAGCCTCCAGCTCGGCGCCTTCCACGTCCATTTTAATATAGGTGGCGTCCGGGGCCAGGTTATCCACGGTATCCGCTTCGATGGAGGTGCCGCCCGTGGCGGAGATCGCGGAACCGGTAGTCCCCTGCGCCGCGGCAAAGCGGAGCACCTCCGCCTTATGCCACAGCCCCTTGCCTATCACGCTGACGTCGCGGAACCCCCGCTTGCCGACCTTGGCGCTTAACGCGGCCGCATTCCCGGGCTCGGGCTCAAAAGCGTAGTATTTGCCGTACTGGCCGTTCGCTTTCCTCATGAACGTAAGCAGGGTGTCCCCGGTATAAGCCCCGCCGTCCACGAACACCTCTCCCCGGGACAGCTCTATTATCCCTTCAGGGAAATACTGGTCCTTGCGCCACACGTCGTACAGCCCGTCCGCGTATCCGCCCAGCTTCGCTCTCAGGAACGCGGCGTAGGTTTCCCGGGATAGCTCGTCAGCAAGCATACCATGAACCGAACCGAACCGCTCTTTATGCCGTTCAATATAGGCCGGGTCCAGCTTGTAATCCAGCAGCGGCCCCATCACGTCGAAGAAATATACCCCCGCCGCCTGCCGGAGATCTTTCTTCTTCAGTTTTTCCCGCGCCAGCCTGTGATCTGCGAACCCGATAACGATATTAAATTTCCCGAACCGCCTCCCTATCTCGTCAAAAGACACGGTCCCGGCGGAAGATGTGAACCCGTCATCCACGAAACAACCCGCCACCGCCACCCCCGCCCGCCCCAGGAACTCCCGCACATAAGGCGCATACCACCCGTCCCCGTAGAGCACGACCGGCAGCCCCGCCTTAAGTGCCTCAAGATCCCCTTCGCCCTTCCGCGGCGCCGCGATAATTTCATCCAGGAACATAGCCCTCACAATTAATCATAAGGCGGCAGCGGCCGCTCTAGCGCCGGCGGCGGCCCAGGATGCGCAGGATCCGCAGGAAAAGGTTGATGATGTCCATGTACAGCGCGGCGGCGCTGTCCACGGCGTTATCCAGCGTTTTGGGGATATTGTTGGCCCGGCCCCAGTCGTAGCCCACGTAGCCGCAGAAGATGAACACCACTATCCAGTCTATGATCCCGTGCTGCTTATGCAGCACGAAGACGTCCACAAGTTCCACTATTATCACCAGCACCAACGCCGCGGTGAGCGCGCCGGCTATGCGCCGGAAGAAAGCCGGGAACATGGAGCCCAGTACCATCATGCCCAGGGTCACCGTGCCGGTTATGCGCATGGCCTCCAGCACCAGCGACGTGTCGTACCTGGCCACCACCACGTTTATTATGAAACCGAAAGGCACCACCACCAAGTTATAGCCGAGAAAGCTTACCAGAGCGCTCTTGGACGAGTTGAACAGGTACACGCCCAGGAAGCAAGAGGCGAAGTACCCCACCAGGAACACCCAGGGATTTACGCCGGCGATGACCTCCACCGGGATGTTCTTCACCATCCACCAGTTCACCAGGAACCCCCAGCACAACACCGCCCCCATGGCCAGGTTATAAGCCCCGTCGCTCAGCACCTCCCCGTCAACGGCGGTGCGGTTAAAAACATCGTTAGCTATATTATCGTTTCCCATCCCCATATTCTACAAAAACAAAACCGCCGGGCTCCCCCGGCGGCAATATCAAGATCCAGGACCTGTTCCCGCTAGCCCCGCATCTTTTTGATCTTCTCCACGTTGTCAAGGAACGCCGCCTCTTCCTTTTCGTTAACGGCGGCTTTCTGTTTCCTGTACATGTCCCGATACGCCTTGAGCGCGGCGTCATACTCGCCCAGCACCGCCAGCGCATAGGCGTAGAAATGATTTATGTTATACCAGTCCGGGTCCAGCTTTTCAAATTCCTGAAAGGCGCTGACGGACTTCTCCGCCCACTCTTTGGCGGCGGCCGGGGCATTCGCCTCCAGGCACTGTTTCGCCATCGCCGAGGCCCCTACGCACATCGAATAATAGCCGCGCGGGGTCCCCGCCGCTACGCGCTCCACCCCTAAAGCATACTGCTCCGCGTACAGCTTGTGGAACCAGAAATACTCGTTCCTTACATGGTCCCAAAAATCACAAAGCGGGGTCCGCTTGTCTTCATACACTTCCTTTATCAGCGTCCTGGCCAGGGCCAGCAAGTCCCCGCGCTTTTCAGCAGACAAAGAGACGTCGTCCGAATAATCTCCCGCCATCGCCCCGCAATAGAACTTCGCGAACAGGCTTTCCGGGTGGCTGCGGTAAAAACCCTCCGCCAGCTCATAGGCCTCTTTCACCCGCCCGCTATTATAGGTGGCCCTGGTGAGTTTTTTAAATTCACCCTCTTCCGCTGTAAGTTCAACCGGTGCCGTTTCGCTCTTTTTTTCCATATAAGATAACACCACTAACTCCGCCAGAAATAATTATCGGATCGAAGCCGGCCTTCAGGTCATTACATGTTTAAAGGCGGCGACGATTTTTTCGGCGGAAGGCGAGGCGGAGTTATCTATCGTCAGGTCCCAGTCCAACTTCACCTTTATGGCCTTCTCGTTAATTGTTTTAATCATCGCCTCAGAAACCGGCAGATGGGCGTTCGCGTCCCTTTGCCTGATGCGGCGGCTGCAGGTCTCCAACGGACTCACTATCCGGATCAGCTTGACCGCATACTTGGAGCGCAGCCGCTCCAGCACCGTGAAGAAATATTCGCAGGAGCCTGTCGCCTCAAAGGACAGCGCGTCTTCCCGCCCCAGGATCAGGTCTATTTCCGCCTCTTCCTCATGAAAACTTTCCTTTATACGCTCATAACCGCTCAATTTTGATTTTTTGCCGTTCTCCAGCCCGAGTTTCTCGACGCTCAAGAATTTCAAGCCTATCTCTTTTTCCAGGAGCGTCCCTATATGCGTCTTGCCGCTGCCTTTCGGCCCGACAATAATAAAAACTTTTTTTTTAGGAACTTTTGAGACCATAGCTTTATATTATTCCTTTACGGCGCCGGACGCGCAGCGGAATCCCAGATTTAAAGCCTTCCTGTGCGGCGGTATGCCGCTTCGGGAGGCACAGCGCACCCGGCCCTTCAGGTCCGCCCCTCCGCGCGCGGTCCTCTGACCCGTAATAAAGGCATTCAGCGGATCAACGGCTGGCCCGGGCTTATAAAAATCTTTAGCGTACCAGTCCAGGGTCCATTCCAGTTTTTTACCGATAACGAACTCTTTGCCGCCCCCTTCGCAGGCTTTCTCCCACTCCGCTTCCGTAGGCAGCCTTTTGCCGCGCGCGCGGCAGTAGGCGTCGGCCCCCTGCCAGGAAACATTAAAAGCTTCTTCCGATCCGGAAGAGCCGCGCAGGGACAGCCCCTCCGCGCGCAATACTATCCACGCGCCGGGGATCTGTATGAAATTTTTTATCTCCTCCGGCGCCTCCAGCTCCCCAAGCACCCCCCGCCGGTCCGGCGGCGCCTGCACGCTGCCGCCCTCCAAAGGCAGGCGGGAATTCAAAAAAATTGTCAGTTCCCCGGCCGTTACCGGCCGGGCGTCTATAAAGTACGCGCCCAGCAGCACCTTGTGCCGCGGCCGCTCCGCCTTTTTCCCCGAACTATCGGACCCCATCTCAAACTCCCCCCGCGGCACAGCTACCATGCCCGCAGTATCCTGCGCCGCCGCTTTCCCGGCCAGCAGCCACATAAAGGAGAAAATAAAAAAATATCTCAAATTCATTTTGATGCTGTATTTTATCCCGCCCATATCGCTATTAAACAAAATTACCCCGCCCCCAAAACAAAACCGCCGGGGCTCCCCCGGCGGCAATGCCAAGATCCAAGACCTGACCCCGTTATCCCTGGAAAACGACCCGGTAATAGATCTGTTTATCCGTGCGCCGTTCCAACACGCCGCCGTTGGCCTCGATGACTTTGCGCGACGGTTCATTATCCGCCAGACAATCTATCAGGACTTCGCCTATCCCCAGCTCCCGGGCTTTCCCCAGCAGCAGCTTCAGGATCAGCGAACCGTAGCCCTTGCCCCTTTGCGAGGGCCGGACCCCATAGCCTATGTGCCCGCCATTTTTCCTTAAAGCCTCGGTCAGCCGGTGCCTGAGCTTGCCGTAACCCACGGGGAGCCCGTCGATGCAAAGCCAGTAGCTGTTCTCCGGCACCTGCCAGTCTTCCAGACTTTTACCCAGGCTGAAGTCGACCCGCCGCTTAAGCCAAACCTTAAAGTCCGCGTCGCTCAGCCCGTGCGCGCCGTTCTGAAAGCCGTTCTCGTCCGGCAGCATCTCCTGGAGCATCTCGTAAACGTCCCCCCCGTCCCCCTCGCTCGCCTGCCGTAGTTCTATATTCATAAACCGATACCTCCTCACTGCCCCTCTATTAAATAACAAATCCTCCCTCAAAACAAAACCGCCAAGTCTCCCCGGCGGTTTTCAGCTCCAATGTTAACAACTAGTCAATTAGTCATCAGCGTCCCCCACTCCCAACAGCGTTCACCAAGCCGGAGGGGCGGACGGGGGGACCGGGTTAGCAAAACCGTCGTTGAACCCGCCGCTTGCATAAGCGCGGCGGGTGAATACCGAGTGAGGCCACGGTGTGGCCGAACGCGTTTTGCGTTCCGGTCCCCCTGGCCGCCCCCGAGCAGGCATCTTGCGGCCCTTTACCCAAAGCGCCCCATATTTCATAAAATATAAGGGCAGGCTCACCGATTTTCAACCGATACTTTCAATTGAAGCAGCCGAGGATAATAATATGGATAAGAAAAAAGTTCTGCTCATTATAAGGGACGGGTGGGGGATGTACAGGCCCGATAAATTTAACGCCGTGCGCAACGCTAAAACGCCTAACATGAAGCGCTACCTGCAGCAGTACCCCAACACCGTGCTCGAACCCGCCGGCGAAGCCGTCGGCCTCCCCAAAGGCTACCAAGGCTCCTCCGAAGTCGGCCACCTCAACATGGGCGCCGGCCGCATAGTCATCCAGGAACTCAAGCGCATTATGGACATGATAGAGGACGGCACCTTCTTCAGCCGCCCCGCCCTCAAAGCCGCCCTCGACAACTGCGCCGCCAAAGGCACCGCCCTCCACCTCATGGGCCTCGTCCAGGACGAAGGCGTCCACGCCCACCAGGACCACATGTACGCCATCATGCGCGAAGCCAAACGCATCGGCATAAAGAAAGTCTACATCCACTTCTTCGCCGACGGCCGCGACACGCCCCCCCGCAGCGCCCTCTCCTTCCTCAAAATGCTCGAAGAAGTCATCAAAGAGGTCGGCAACGCCTCCATAGGCACCATCATGGGCCGCTACTACGCCATGGACCGCGGCGAGAAATGGGCCCTCGTCGACCAGACCTACAACGCCATCACCAAAGCCGAAGGCGCCAAGTCCCCCAGCGCCGAAGCCGCCCTCAACGACGCCTATGCCGCCCTCAAAAATCCCAACGGCCTGCCCATCGTCGACGAGTACATCCCCCCCACCATCATAGGCGATTACCCCGGCATGCGGGACGGCGACTCCGTCGTCCACTTTAACTTCCGCCAGGACCGCGCCATAGAGCTCACCAAAGCCTTCGTAGAAGACGTTTACCCCGGCAACCGCTGGGAAAAGATGGACATCGTATACTGCGGCCTCACCCGCTACTACGACCAGTTCAAGTTCAGCGCCCTGCCCCCCATGGACGAGGGCGGCGGCATGGACGAACTGCTCGGCCAGATCATCTCCGGGCACGGCCTCAAGCAGCTGCGCCTCGCCGAAACCCAGAAGTTCAAACACGTCACCTCCTTCTTCAACGGCAAGCGCACCGAACCCTACGCCGGCGAAGACCAGGTAGAAATTAAAGGCACCTGGGACCCCTCCAGCTTCGGCGAGCATCCCGAAATGGACGCCCCCAGGGTGCGCGAGCGCGCCCTGGCGGAAATAGCCTCGGAAAAATACGACTTCATAGTGGTGAACTTCGCCAACTGCGACATGGTAGGCCACACCGGCATCTACGACGCCACCGAAAAAGCCGTCGAGGTGACCGACGCCAGCGTAGGCATGCTGGTGGACGCGGCCCTGAAACACGGTTACACCGTGCTGGTCAGTTCCGACCACGGCAACGCCGAGGAAATGTGGGATTACAAGATCAACATGCCCAAAACCGCCCACACCACCAACCCCGTGGAGCTCATCTACATCGCCAGGGACGCCGATAAAGTGAAGCTGCGCCCGCACGGCATCCTTTCGGACATCGCGCCCACCGTGCTGGCCGTGATGGGCCTGCAGCAGCCGGAAGCCATGACGTCCGAGTCGCTGATAACCGAATAATGTTCATCAAGCTCAAGGTCCACCCGGACTCCCGGCGGGACAAGCTGGTAAAGAAGGCGCCCGACGCCTACGAGATCTGGACCAAGTCCCCGCCCGAGCGGGGCCTGGCCAACGCCTCGGCCCTGCGCCAGCTGTCTTTGTCCCTCGGCATCGAAGCCAAAAAGATCATGCTCGTCAAAGGCGCCACCTCCCCCTCCAAAATCGTAAAGATCATCTGCCCGGAAATCAAGAAATAACTTTGGGTTAAGGGGCCGCAGGATAGCCCAGTCGGGGGCGGCCAGGGGGACCGGAACGCAAAACGCGTTCGGCCACACCGTGGCCTCACTCGGTATTCGCCCGCCGCGCTTATGCAAGCGGCGGGCTCAACGACGGTTTTGCTAACCCGGTCCCCCCGTCCACCCCCTCCGGTTTAGCGCACGCTGGTTATGTTTTTTAATTATAACCGGAAGAAACTGTTCCTAACGTTCACTACTACGGAGGGGACGGCCGGGGGGGTACCCCTGAGCACCCGTTGCGGAAAGGGGGCCCCGCCATAAATTACCCAGGCGGGGGGAAACCGACGCAAGGGTTTCCTCGGTCCGGGTGAGCAGGGGTACCCCCCCGGTCGGCCCCGACTTCACATCTCGCGGCTCGTTACTTAAAGTTTCTGTTTATAAGTAGATTTCCACGAGGGACTTACGCTATAATTCTTATATGATCCAACGCAAGAACGCGCGGCTGCTCGCGCTGGCAGCAATGCTCATTTTCCTCTCTACGCTGGCCGTGCTGCTCGCGCGCCAGTTCAACATGGGGCCCACCCTGCCCGTGCCCGCTTACCGGTCCTTCGGACCCGTCGAAGCGCCCGTGCAGATCTACGAGTATACCGACTTCGCCTGCCCCGCCTGCCGCCACGCCGCCGAGAAAATCGACGAGATGCTCAAAGTCTTCGGCGCCGGGCTGCGCGTCAACTTCAAGCACTATCCCCTCCTTACCATCCACCCCTGGTCCTTCCATGCCGCCGCTTACGCCGACTGCGCCGGAGAGCAGGGCAAGTTCAAGGAATACGCCGGCCTGCTTTTCGCGGGCCAGGAGAAATGGGGCCAGGCCAAGGACAAGCCCAAAGAATTCGAAGCTTACGCCAAACAACTCAAGCTGGACTGGCCCAAAATGGTGACCTGCGGCGACGCCCCCGAGACCCATAAGCGCCTGAAGCTGGAAATAGCCGAAGGCGACGTGAAAGGCGTGACCGCCACCCCCACCTTCTTCATCAACGGCAGGCGCGCCGTCGGCTCGGCCCAGCTGATAGACCAGGCCATGAAATTCGACAACATGCTCAGGAGCGCCGCAAAACCATGATCACAAAACCCTCCTCTAAAGAGCTGGCCGGCCTGCTGGCCCGCCTGGCCGTGGGCGGCGTCCTCGTCTACTCCGGCGTCATCAAGGCCCTGGCGCCCGCCGAAGAATTCGCCTTCGCCATAGAAAGCTACCGCGTGCTCAACGCGCAGCTCTCGCTCTGGGCCGCCTACGCGGTTCCCTGGATAGAGCTCTACGCCGGGCTGCTGCTGGCCGCCGGCGTCTTCACCCGGTTCTTCGCGGCGTTCAACGGCGCCATGCTCGTCTTCTTCGAGTTATTGCTGGGCCAGGCCTGGCTGCGCGGGCTGCCCATCACCTCCTGCGGCTGCTTCGGCAGCAGCGCCAGCAATTCCATAGAGCAGGAATTCGCCCAGAACATCGGCCTGCTCTGCCTGGCCTGGGCGGCTTTCAAATACGGCGGCTGGCTCACCGCCGACAACGCCGTCGGCCCCGATGAAGCGTAAACTTCTGCTCCTGGCCGCCCTGGCCGTCTGCGCCGCTTCGCTGACGGCTTTCCGGCCCTATAACCAGCGCGGCAAAGCCAAGACCGCCTGGATGACCGTGTCCGCGCTGACCACCGGCCAGGAATATTACCTGGAGGTCTCGCAGGACGGCCAGGCCCTGATGCGCGTGGAAACCCCCAAAAGCCTGCTGACCAGGCGCGGCGCCATAAAACCCCAGCTGGTAAAAGACTTCTTCCGCGAGATCGAGAATTCCGAGATCATCAACTCCCAGAACGTAAAGCAGAGCAAGATGGTCTTCTACCGCGGCGATATGCTGAAGGTCTCCGCCTACATCAGCGGCGAGCTCACCCGCACCGAGGCCCCCCTCAATAATTTCGGCGAGGCCTTCTCCTACGCTTTCACCCAGGTAAAAAAGGCCGTCGCGGCCCTGCCGCAGGAAAAGAAACTGCGCGGCTTCCTGCGCGCCGAGCCCGTGGAAGGCGAAGCCCTGGAAGCGTTCACGCAGAAAGCGGCCGTGGACGGGGAAGTGAAGAACATCGAGACCAAGGATGTAAACCGGCTGAGGCCGCTGATGGCCGCCATAAAGGAACCCCACCGCCTGGTCCCCATAGAAACGGAAGCCGAAGCCAAAGAACTGCAGGATTTCGTCACCGCCAGACAGCTGCAGGGCCTGCGCACCCTTTTTTACATCCCCACCACGCGCGGCACCTTCAAATGCGAGATCGTGGAAGCGGCCCGGGCCAAGCCGGCCCAAAAACCAGCCCCGGCCAAGGCCGCGGCCCCGCGCAAGTAGGCGTTTGCCGCGGCTAAAATTTTGTTAGAATAATCCTATGGCAGACGAACCTCGCATAAAAGTGGCCGCGGTGGACGATGACGAGACCATTCTCGAGATCTACGAGACCGGCCTGGCTTCCGCCGGCATGGAAGTAATGAGCTTCTGCGACCCCAAAAAAGCCCGCGAATTCTTTTCCGAGGCCAAGCTGGCCGCGATGCCCGACGTGATCCTGATGGACATCATGATGCCCGGCGTGGACGGCATCAGCCTGATGGGCGACATCCGCTCCAAGGACGCCGCCGCCCACATCCCCATCATCGCCGTCAGCGGCCTCAACGACGCCGCCACCCTCAACGACGCCCTGCTCTTCGGCGCGATGGATTACCTGGTAAAACCCTTTGACCTGGAAACGCTGGTGGCCAAGATAAAAAAAGCCGCCGAGCTTTCCCGCAAGCGGGCCCCCAAGCCCTAGCGCATGAGGCGCCGCCCGCTCCTCCTGCTGCTGCTCCTGCTCCCCGTTCTAAGCGTCTACTACCCGGTCCTCAAGGCCGGCTATACTAATTGGGACGACCCCTACTCCACCTATAAGAACCCCGTAGTCCAAAATTTAACCGCGGCCTCCGCCGCTAAAACCTTCACCTCCACGCGCCTGGCCAACTACCACCCGCTTACCGATCTTTCGCTGGCCCTGGAGACCGCCGCCTTCGGGGAAAAAGCCGCCGTCCACCACGCCGGCAACCTGCTGCTGCACGCCCTGAACTCCGTACTGGTCTTCCTGCTGCTGGCCTCGCTGCTGGGCGCCGAGTGGCCCGCGCTGGCCGGGGCGCTGCTCTGGGCGCTGCACCCGGTGAACGCGGAATCCGCCGCCTGGATAGCCGAGCGCAAGAACCTGCTTTACGCTTTCTTTTACCTGGCCGCCCTGCTGGCCTACCTGCGCCGGCGCGAAGGCCGGGGCTGGACGGTCCTCGTCTTCGGGCTTTTCCTCCTCTCCCTGCTTTCCAAAGCTTCGGCGGTAACGCTGCCGCTGGCTTTACTGGCGCTGGACTGGCGCGACAGCAGGCCGCTGGACCGCGGGAACATCGCCGAGAAGACCGCCCTGCTCGGCCTGGCCCTGGTCTTCACGCTGGTGGCGGCCGCGGCGCAAGGGGCCCGGGGCGAACTGCTGACCGGGAATTTTACAGGCTTGTTCTCCTTCTACCTGCTGAAAACGCTGTGGCCGGCCGCCCTTTCGGCGCTGTACCCTTACGCCGACACCCTGGCCGCGCTCAAGGCCCACGCGCTGCTCTACACCCTGCCGGCCGCCGCTTACGCCGGGGCGCTGTTTTGGGCCGTGAAAAAAGACAGGACCGCCGCTTTCGGCCTGCTGTTCTTCCTGGTGAACATCCTGCCTTTCGCGCTGATGGTGCCCATAGGCCCTTCGCTGGGCGCCGACCGCTACCTTTACCTGGCCGCGGCCGGCCTGATAGCCGCGGCCTGCGCCGCGCTGGCGCCGCGCGCGGGGGCGGGCAAGGCGCGCCTGGCCGCGCCGGCGGTCCTGTGGCTCGCCTGCCTGCTGACCGCGGGCGCGCTGACGGCGGGCAGAATTAAGACCTGGCGCTCCAGCGAGACCCTTTGGGCCGACGTGCTGCAAAAGTATCCGGACAACGAAATAGCCAACCTTAACATGGCGGAGGCGCTGCTGGAGCGCGGCCGCTGGGCGCCCGCGCAGGACTACCTGAAAAAAGTGCTGGCCGTCAACCCGTCCAACCCCGACGCCCTTTACAACCTGGGCACGGCCCTGGCCGCGGCCGGCCGCGCCGCCGAAGCGCTGCCGCTGCTGAAAAAAGCGGCTTTCCTCAAGCCCGGCAGCGCCATGGCCTGGAACAACCTGGGCCTGGCCCAGCTGGCGCTGGGCAGCCCGGCCGAGGCCCGCAAAGCTTTCCTTACCGCCACCGCCGCCGACCCCTCCTACCGGCCCGCCTACGGCGGCCTGGCCCTGGCCGACAAAGCTTTGCGCCGCTAGGCGCTTGCCCGCCGTCATTGCGGCGGCGGCGGCAAAATTATAAGATATCAATAAATATTCAGGTTGAGAGGGAATCCATGTTAAAGACGCTTACAACTGTTTTTACGAGCAAAACCCACGAGGGCACCACCGAAAGGCTGCTGCAGCTCGCGTTCGGCTACTTCGGCCTTTACGTGATCACGGGTTTCCTGCCTAAATATTTCGACAAAGTGCTGGGCGTGGGCGGCACCACCTATACCGTCTTCAACACCATGGGCAGCATGCTCATCCCTACCTGCGTGGTGCTGCTGCTGGGCTGGTACAAGTTCAAGTCCACCACCTACACCAAGGTGCTCGGCATCTCCATGCCGCGCGAATTCCTCTACATCATTCCCTCCGGCATCTGCACCGCCATCGTCATCCCCACCACCACGCTGATGTACACCCTGCCCATCTCCGTGATGGTCGCCATGATCATCATGCGCGCCAGCATCATCGTCATCAGCCGCATCATCGACGAGGCGCAGATCCGCCAGGGCATCCTGACCAAGAAGGTTTACTGGGAAGAGAACGTGGCCGTGGTCATCGCGCTGGGCGCGGTGGCGCTGCAGATGCTCAACTTCAAGGGCGCGGCCGCGGCGGCCCAGGCCTCCGGCGCCGGCGCCTTCCTCCAGGCCCTTTTCGTAATAGACAAGGCCAACTTCGACTTCCTGGGCAATGCGGCCGCGATGACCATCCTCACCTTCTACCTCATCGCCTACACCATCCGCATCTACATCATGAATTATTACAAGAACACCAGGCCCAAGGGCGCCATCTACGACACCAAGGGCTTCTTCGCCATCGAGCAGGTGACTTCCTTCTCTACGCTGGTCATCTCCGGTCTTATTTTCTTCCATGTGGTCAACAAGCCGGCCGAGATGCCGTTCACGCCCTCCATCGCCCCGGTGGCCGCGCAGGCGGCCGTCTCGCCCGAGCGCGAGGCGCTGAGCGCTTCCATGCAGAAGACGGAAAGCCTGCTGGCCTCCGACACCTCCAAGTTCACCCCGGCGCAGCGCACCCAGGCTGAAGAGTCCCTTGCCGCCGCCTCGGCCCTCCTGGCCGCCAAAAAAACCAAAGCCGAGGACCTGGCCGCCGCCGCCGCCGCCCTCGACAAGCCCGTAAAAGACGTGACGCGTTCTTTCGGGTTCCAGTTCTCCAACGCCTTCAAGCACTCCCCGGACCGCTGGAAGCTCATCATGTTCTCCGGCCTGCCTTTCGGCCTGGCGGCCTTCTTCTCCGTGTTCCTGTTCATGTTCAAAGGCCGCACCGCCACCTTCGCCGGCCTGGTCAACCGCCTGACCTCGCTGATAGCCGGCACCGTGGCCACGCTGTTCGTCTTCTGGCTGATACCCAACCAGAAAATGCCCAAGACCGAAGACTGGGTAGGCCTGGTGCTGATGTTCATAGCCATCTACTTCATAGGCCGCTCCGAAAAGAAACGCTCCTGCGAACTGGCCAAGGCCCACGAGATAGAGCCCGAGCAGGGCTCGGAAGCGTGCGCGCCGGCCGGCAGCGCGGCGGCGGCGCCCGCCAAAGAGCAGGCCTGACCTGACGCCCCGGGAGAATTCACCGATGAAACAGAAGAAAAACGACAAAGTTAACATCTGCATGGTGGGCGCCGGCTACGTCGGCCTGGTCAGCGGAGCGTGCCTGGCCGAACTGGGCCACCGCGTGGTCTGCGTGGACAACGATCCCGCCAAGATCAAGCTGCTGGAGAAAGGCGTGATGCCGATCTACGAGGACGACCTGGAGCGCGTGGTAAAGAAGAACGTGAAGGCCGGGCGCCTGCACTTCGCCAATTCCGTCAAGGAAGGCATGCATCACGACGGGCACCGCGCCGAAGCCGTGTTCATCGCCGTGGGCACGCCGCCCCGCGAGGACGGCTCGGCCGACCTGTCCGCCATAGAGAAGGTTTCCGAGGACGTGGCCAAAAACATGACCGACTACACGGTGGTCGTGGAGAAATCCACGGTGCCGGTGGCCACCTGCGACTGGATCAGCAAGACGATGAAGCGCAACAACAAGAACCACCTGCCCTTCGACGTGGCCTCCAACCCGGAGTTCCTGCGCGAAGGCACCGCCGTGTGGGACTTCCTGAAGCCCGACCGCGTGGTGGTGGGCGTAGCCTCCAAACAGGCCGAGGAGCTGATGCGCCGCGTGTACAAACCCATGAAGGGCGCGCCTATCGTGATCACCAGCGTAAAGAGCGCGGAGCTGATAAAGCACGCCTCCAATTCGTTCCTGTCCACCAAGATCTCCTTCATCAACGCGGTGGCCAACGTCTGCGAGAAGACCGGCGCCAACGTGGAAGACGTCGCCCGCGGCATGGGGCTGGACAAGCGCATAGGCGCCTCCTTCCTCAAGGCCGGCATCGGCTTCGGCGGCTTCTGTTTCCCCAAGGACCTGGAAGCCTTCTACTGGCTGAGCGCCCAGGTCGGCTACGACTTCGCCCTGCTCAAGAACGTCAAGGACATCAACGAGGGCCAGAAAATGTGGCTGGTCAGGAAGCTCGAAGAAGAGCTTTGGAACCTGGAAGGCAAGACCATAGCGCTGCTGGGCCTGGCCTTCAAGCCCGAGACCGACGACATGCGCTTCGCCCCCTCCATCGACATCGTGCGGGAGCTCCTCAAGCGCGGCGCCAAGGTGCGCGGCTACGACCCCATCTCGCAGGAGAACGCCAAAAAGTGCATAAAGGGTATTTATTTCGCCAAGGACGCCTACGACTGCGTCAAAGACGCGGATTGCGTGGCCCTGGTGACGGAATGGAAGGAATTCGGCAAGCTCGACCAGAAGAAGCTGCTGGCCGCGGTAAAGCATCCCATCATGGTGGACGGCCGCAACCTTTACGAGCCGGCCAAAATGCGCGGCCTGGGCTGGACTTACAAATCCGTCGGCCGGCCTTAGGCCGGCAGGACGGGCAGAGGCCAGGCGGAGGGCGCTGTAAAGGCCCGGCGGCCTGGCCTCTTTTTCAAGGAGAATTTCATGAGGATCTTAGTCACCGGCGCGGCCGGCTTCCTGGGCAGTCACCTTTCCCGCTACCTGCTGGCGAAAGGCCACAAAGTGGTGGGCATAGACAACTTCATCACCGGCAACGTGGAGAACATCGGGGACCTGCTCAAGAACCAGGCCTTTGAATTCGTTAAATACGACGTGACCAACTACCTGCACGTCGCCGGCAAGCTGGACGCCGTGCTGCATTTCGCCAGCCCCGCCTCGCCCATAGATTACCTGAAGTTCCCCATCCCCACCCTGAAAGTGGGCGCGCTGGGCACGCATAAAGCGCTGGGGCTGGCCAAGGACAAGAAGGCCATCTTCATGATCGCCTCCACCTCCGAGGTGTACGGTGACCCGCTGATCAACCCGCAGCACGAAGCCTACTGGGGCAACGTCAACCCGATCGGCCCGCGCGGAGTCTACGACGAGGCCAAGCGCTTCGCCGAGGCCCTGACGATGGCCTACCACCGCTACCACAAGATGCCGGTGCGCCTGCTGCGCATCTTCAATACCTACGGCCCCAACATGCGCCTGGAGGACGGGCGCGCGGTGCCCAACTTCATGACGCAGGCGCTGAAAGGCAAGCCCATCACGGTTTACGGCGACGGCAAACAGACCCGCAGCCTCTGCTACGTTTCCGACCTCATCGACGGCATCTACCGCCTGCTGATGAGCAAGGAGAACGACCCGGTCAACATCGGCAACCCGCACGAGATCTCGCTGCTGGAGCTGGCGGAAGCGGTGAAGCGCCTGACCGGCAGCAAGTCCAAAATAGTTTTCAAGCCGCTGCCGCAGGACGACCCCAAAGTGCGCCGGCCGGACATCACCCGCGCCAAGAAGCTGCTGAAGTGGGAGCCGAAGGTGAACCTTGAGGAAGGCCTTAAGAAAACCATCGCCTATTTCAGGTCCAAAGTAAAATAGCAGGCGCGTTAAACAGAAGAGCCGTCCGCTTTTAAAGCGGACGGCTCTTTTTTTTGCGGCTTTAATTCAGCTTACGGCAGGGCCAGCCAGGAGATGAACTCGTCCCAGTTGGAGTACTTGGCCCAGGCCAGTTCGGCGTAATGCGCCGGCGCGCTGGTGCCGGGCAGATAAGCCGCTATGCCGTGGGAGTTGTCGTAACTGACGGGACCGTACCAGCCGCCGTCGCTGTTGGTGGTGCGGTTATGCGCCACCAGCCTGACCTTTATATAGTTCATCAGGGCTTCGGCCTTCGCCTTTACTTCGGCGCTTTTGGTCTCGGCCGCCACCAGCTGGGCGAAGTGGTAAAGGTCCTTGTTCTCGGGATAGGCGTAGCTCTGCGCCCCGTCCATGGCTTTTTTGGCCAGCTCTTTTTCCCCCGCCTGCGTCAGCGCGAAGGCGAAGGCGTTGGAGGCGTCCAGGAAGCCGCCGATAGCGGTGGTCCTGACATAGCTCTGGGTGGAGGCCTCTTCCCGGGCCTGGTAATGGTCGGCGTAGGCGTCGACCGCCGTCTTGGCGAGCTCCGCGGGGCCCATGTTCTGTTTGGCGAACAGGGGGGCCAGCAGGTCGTTATAGGTGTAGCCGTCGCCGGGCTCGGTTTCCTCGGAACCCACTATGTAGGCCGCGTGGTCCTTAAGCTCGTAGATCACCTCGGCCATCTGCATCAGGCAGGCGTCGGAACCGTACACGTCCACGCCGCCCATTTCCTTGAGGGCCAGGCCCAGCTGGGGGGTGGTCATGTGGTTGCCGGTTTCGTCGTCGTAGGAAATACCCCTGTTGACGCGCAGCGGGGTCTTTATCCAGCCCGCGCCGTGGTTCCACACGATCAGCATGTACTTCTTGGCGGGGTATTTGGCCTTGGCCCACTTGGCGAAGTCGACCAGGTGCTTATAGTCGCCCATGTCCGCCTTGGCGAGCTCTTCCACCACGGGGGAGGTGACTTTATTAAAATCCGCGTCCTTCTGAACCAGATAGCGGCGGGAAGTCTGCCAGTCGCCTTCGGAGGCGTCGAAGCCCTTTATGCGGGCCAGCTCGACCACCACGTTGTATTTATCTCCGGAACCTATCATTTCCATCTCGTTCAGGTCCTTGAGGCCGAAGCGCTCAAGGTTGTTCTTGGCGTTGATAAAAACCATTATGGTCCATTCTTTGTCCGGGCGGGCGGCTTTGTCGGCCGAGGGCGCGGGCACAGGGAGTTCGAGCCTGGCCAGCTCGTCCTGCAGGTTAAAGGCCTTGCCGCTGTCGAAATCCACTCCCGCCAGGGCGAACTGGGCGGAAAAAGACAGGGCAAGCGCCGCTAATGTCAGTTTTTTTATCATTTAGTTCCTCTCATCGGCCCGAAAAGGGCCCCAACAGGGTTAACTCCCTCAAGATTATTAAATTTGCCCGCGCAATTCAATAAAAAAAAGGGCCGGCGGTTAAGCCGGCCCTCTCTTGAACCAGTAGCCGTTCAGCGCTGGTTGATCCAGAGCACGAACTCGTCCCAGCGGGAGGCTTTGGCCCACGCCAGTTCATTGTAGCCGTCGCCCAGGGTGGAATTGGGGAAGTAGGCGGCCATACCCTTGGCAAGGGTGTAAGGCTTGGCGTCGCTCCAGTAGCTGGCCTTAGCGTCGCGGGCGCGGTTGAGCAGCACCAGTTCGCCGGTGATGAAGTTCATCAGGGCCTGGCCCTTGAGCTTCACATCGTCGCTCTTGGTGCCCGCCACCACCAGGCGGGTGAAGTCGTAAAGGTCGCGGTTCTCGTCCATGGCGAAGTTGACGGCGGCGTCGCGGGAGCTCTTGGCCAGGGCTTTATCGCCGGAGGTCATCAGGGCGTCCACGAAGGCGTTGGTCACGGTCAGCAGCTTGTTCGCGGCGGAGGCCTTGGCCAGGCTCTGGGTGTGGCCCTGGTCGATAGCGTCGTAATGGTCGGCGTAGGCGTTAACGGTCTGCTTGGCCACTTCCATGGGGGTCATGGTCGGTTTGGCCACCACGGGCCCGAGGAAGGTATTGTAGGTGTAGCCGTCGCCGGGCTCGGTCTCTTCGGAGCCCACGATATAGTCCGCGGAATCTTTGATCTCATAGACCACTTCGGCCATCTGCATCAGGCAGGCGTCGGTGCTGAACACGTCCAGCTTGCCGATCTCTTTAAGCGCCAGGCCCAGCTGCGGGGTGTTGATGTGGTTGCCGCTCTGCTCGTCATAGGAGATGCCCTTGGCGATGCGGATCTTGGCCAGGCCTTTCTCCCAGCCGGAACCGTGGTTGGAAACTATCAGCATATAGCGTTTGGCGGGATAGGCGGCCTTGGCCCATTTGCCGAAGGCGGCCAGGTTCTTATAGTCGCCCATGTCGGTCATGCCCATATCCTGCAGCATTTTGGAGCCCATCTTGGTCTTGTCGCTGTCCTTGGTGATCAGGTAGCGGCGCACGCCTTTCCAGTCGCCGTCGGAATCGTCGTAGCCGTCTATGCGGCCCACTTCGGCCACGATGTTTACCTTGGCGCTCGAGCCTATCATCTCCATTTCGTTGAGGTCCTTGAGCAGGTAGGGCTCCAGGTCGTTCTTGGCGCTGGAGAAAACCATGATGGTCCACTCGGCCGGGGCCTTGGCGGGCTGGGGCTTCTTGCCGAACAGCCAGTCGAGGATGACGCCCTTGTCCTGGGCGGGCTCGGGCACGACCACTTCCATATTGGAGATCTCTTCCTTAAGATCGAAACCGCCCTTGTCGAAGTTGACGTCGGCGGAAACCAGCGAAGCGAACATGGACACGGCCACGGCCGACAGGGATATTTTGCGTATCATGGAAACCTCCGTAATCTCGCGAGCGGTGTTGGACATAATATAGTTTACCCTCCTGTCAGTTTTCCACAAGGGACCTGGGACCCAGGCGGCCCTGGGCCCTTTGGGCCGGCGCCATTCCTTATAAATAAAGAAGGGCCGGCTTTGAGGCCGGCCCTTCCGTCAGCGAATTAACCGCTTATTTCGCCTGGTACCACTTAATGAGCTCGTCCCACTGGGCGGCTTTGGCCCAGGCCAGCTCATTGTAGTCGGAGTTGAAGGAATAACCGGGCAGGTACACGGCCAGACCCTGGGTATTGCCATTGGCGAACTCGCTGTTAACGCGGTTATGCGTTATCAGGGTGCCGTTCAGGTAGGCCTTAAGCGCGCCAGCCTTGGCTTTCACGTCCGCGCTCTTGGTAGAAGCGGAGTAAAGCGTCAGGAAGTGGCCGAGGTCCTTATTGTCGTACACGGCGTAGCTCTGGGCCGAGGAGGCCGCGGTTTTCACCAGGGCTTTCTCGCCGGAGGCTATCGCGGCCGTAACGAAGGCGTTCACCAGGGGCACAAAGCCGTCCTGGGCCGCGGACTTCATCAGGCTCTGGGTAGAACCCTGGCCGATGCTCTGGTAATGGTCGCTGTAGCCGTCCACAGCCACTTTGCCCAGTTCAGCCGGGGTCATGGTGGGCCTGGCCACCACGGGGCCGACGAACAGGTCGTAGGTGTAGCCGTCGCCGGGTTCGGTCTCTTCGGAACCCACTATGTATTCGGTGTAATCCTTAAGTTCGTAGGTCACTTCGGGCATCTGCATCAGGCAGGCGTCCGAGCCGTACACGTTCACGCCGCCCATTTCTTTGAGCGCGAGGCCCAGCTGGGGGGTGCTCATGTGGTTGCCGGTCTCGTCGTCGTACGAAATACCCTTGGTGACGTTCATGGCGCGGGCTTTGTCCCAGCCGGAGCCGTGGTTCCACACTATCAGGGCGTATTTCTTGGCCGGGTAGGCCGTTTTGGCCCATTTTACGAAAGCTACGAGGCTTTTGTAGTCGCCCATGTCGGTTTTGCCCAGTTCGGCAAGCACGGGAGAGGTTATCTTGGTGAAGTCATTATCTTTCTTTACAAGGAAGCGGCGGGTGGTCTTCCAGTCGCCGTCATTGGTGGCGTAGCCGTTTATGCGGCCCATCTCCACTACAATGTTAACTTTGTCGGAGGAACCGATCTTCTCCATCTCGTTGACGTCAAGCAGGCCGTATTTCTCAAGGTTGTTCTTGGCGTTGATGAAGACCAGGATGGTCCATTCTTTGTCGGCTTTGGTGAAAAGGCCTTTTTCTTCTACCGGGGCGGCCACGGGGACGCTCAGTTCAAGATTGGCTATTTCCTGCTGCAGGGTGGCGGAGTTGCGGGTGTCGAAGCTTATTTCAGCGGACACCATGGTTGCTACCGAGGCGATTATTGCGAACACTGCGGCGACTTTCCTTAACATTACTTCCTCCCGTACGGCGTTTGAGTATGAAGCCTGAGGCTTACATGTATAGTTTAAGTACATCATTGATTATAATCAAGACCAAAGGGCCTAGTCAAGAGAAAGTCTTTAGACCTATTGCTTTTTGGGCCTAAAGGCCCATGGACATGTCAAGGCTTCACAGGAGAAGGGCCCAAGCGCTGGCGCTTTTTTAAAATTCACTTTTTCCGGATAAATCCCCGGGCTGGACTAAAGGACCTAGACGCGGCGCCAAACGGCGCGCAAAGCATAGGTCCTTTTCCATGAAGATATGGGGCCCTTTGCCTCTAATCCGGCCGGCCGCTATTTTATATCCTAATCTTATCCTAAGAACGGAGGTTTCATGAAAATAATCTCGTACCTACTGTTAGCCCTCTCCATAGCAGCGCCGGCCGCCGCCACCGACTTCACCGATCTGCAGAGCCTCAAAGCCTCTGCCATTTCCAAGGTAAATCCTTTCCCCAACCCTACCCCGGACAGCTGTTACCTTACCGGCCTGCAGAACGGCCTGTGCAACTTCAAGTGCCGCAGCGGCGAGTCCTTCCAGGCCAAACCGGTCAATCCCGGGGCCGCCAGCGTATATGAGAAATGCGGCGGGGGCGACTACAGGGGCGCCAACAAGCAGCAGCTCCCGGACGCCGGCTCCATCTGGAACCAGATAAACAACCAGCATAACCCCTTCCCGCAGTCCCCCACCACCCTGGACTACTGCATCTTCACCGAGTTCAAGAACAACAAGTGCCTCTTCAAGTGCGAAAGCGGCGCCATCCTTACCGAACCGGCCCAGAAGCCCGACTTCTCCACCGGCGAACCGGCCGGCGCCTGCGCCACCCACATCATCCGCCCCATAAAGCCGCCCTTCGCCAATAAAGCCGTCTCGACCGAGCAGACCTACAACAGCTACGGCAAGTACCCCACCGCGAAGAAAGCCTCCGAGGTCCTGACCTGGGCCGTCAACGGCTTCAAGTTCGCCAAGACCGAGGTGGTCAGCCAGGCCGTCGTGGTTAACGGCCTCAACGACTACGGCTTCACCATAACCTTCCGCGCCTCCAGCCCCCTCATCATCGAGCCGAGCCCGGTCTACCAGAACGAGCTTGACGCCTTCGAGCGCATGTTCGAAATGGCCGACCGCATCGAGTACGACGGCGCCTCCGTAGTCACCCACGAGGTGGCCTCCTACAAGGGCGGCTACTACTACGTCATCGGCTACTTCCAGCGCTGAACGAAAGCCTTAAACAAATAAAACAGCCGGCTTAAAGCCGGCTGTTTTATTTTACGCGCCCGGGCCTAGAAATCCCAGAGCCTGTGCACCCTGGCCGAGATGAAGAAGCCCGCGGATTTCTTCGTCTTGCTGGTAGTCGCAAAGGCGTACGAGGCTTCCACGCTGGATTTCAGCATGGGGTAAAAGCCGCGCAGCGCGTCGGCGTCGGCCCGCACCATGCCCGAGACGGAGAACTCCTGAGACCCCTCGCGCTCGAGCTTGCCGCGGTATTCCCGCAGCCTGTCGATAACGGCTTTGGGAATGGCGGGAGCGGCAGGGTACTCCACCAGCCGCCCGGCGATCTTGCACCGGTAGCCCTTCCCTTCGGCCTTCAGCAGTCCGGCTTTCAGGAAAGCCTTCAGCGCCCGGCCCGCCGCCGCCTTCTTTATCCCGAGCGCCCTGGCCATGTCCTCCGCGGTCCAGACGCCGGTGTCGGTCTCTATCACAAAGAAACACTTATAAGTTTCAAAACTGCTGACGGTGGCTATGACCTGCTTCATGGTAATGTGGTATTTTTTCTCCGCCAGGGTCCGGCCCAGGGCCGCTTCGGCGGGAGAAACGGAGCGGGCGGGCGCGGCCCCGTTGAGCAGCGGTTCCAGCAGGCCCGTGTACGATTCTTCGCCGGCCATGGTTTTAAGCCAGGCCAGCGTCAGTTCCCTGGCCGCAGGCGTGCCGAACGGCATATGCAGTCCGACTATTATTTTCTCGAGCCGGCCCAGCACCGGCAGGTTCCTGCCCTGCTCCATCATCAGGTAATTGCGGTAGGAGACCTTGAAGACCGGCGCGCCGCCGTTATCGTGGAAGAACCGGTAGGCCGTGGCATAACCGGCCTCTTTGCGCAACCGCAGCAGCGTCTCGGAAAAAACAGTGGCCATATCAGCTCCTCGCGCTAAAGTTTCTCCGCCTATTCTAACACTTTTTCGGACACTAGAGACTCGCCGCATCACTAAAACCAGGGCAGGGACATCTTGCGCTTCGTAAGCCGCTCGGGCAAAAGGCCTGGGCAACAATACGGCGGCCTGCCGGGCATTTTGCCTCAGGCGAAGAGCGCCGGCAACCGCTAGACTATTACCATACCAGGAGCAGCCCGGTTTTAAAAGGAGACAAAATGACCAAGACTTACTCGATGTTGCTGATACTTGCCCTCGGCGCCCCCGCGGCGGCCGAATTGGCCGCCCCGCAGCTGCCTTTTATAGACGCGGCGGTAGTCCGCGCCCAGCCTTTCGAAAAAGAAACTATTAATATCGGCGCAGCCTTCCCCGGCATGCAGACCTGCGGCTTCACCGCGGCGCAGGGCAAGCTCTGCGTCTTCACCTGCAAGGACGGTTCCACGGTAAACAGACCCGCCCTGGCCTCCTCCCTGGTGCCCAACGGCTGCGCCAAGTTCATAATGGTGCCCTCCGCCAAAACCCAAAATAAAGGCGCTGTAACCGCGGCCGACAGGGTTTCGGCCAGGGAAATTGCCGCCCTTGCGGCCGCAGCGAATTCTCCCTTCGGCTCCCTGGATGGCGGCAACCTTGGGCTTTCCGCCTACAGGCTTTCTCCGGAAGCCGCTAACCTCGCCATCAAGCTGGTTAAGGAGATTTATCCGGGAATGCAGGCGGTAACCACCGCCTATTCAGCCTTTGGACCGCGCCTGATCTTCGTCATTACTTCTGACGACGAACCGTACGTGCACATGTACAACCAGGACCCCGCTTCCGGGCGCCTGACCCCCGCCGGCGACTTCAACTCGGCGGACGCCGGCGGCCCCTACAAGAATGCGGCCCTCAACTCCGCGTTGCCCTATAACCAGAACGTCGACCCCCTGGTCACGCTGCTGACCGGCCTGGCCGGCCCCGGGCGCGGCACGCCGCTGCCTCTCGGCCAGGGCTCAGCAAGCGCCTGGTGGTGGATGAACTAAATAAATACCAAGACAAAGGAACAGCCGGCCCCGGGGCCGGCTGTTTTTTGCTCCCGGGCGCCGCTCACGCCCTTAGCGCCTCTCTTATAGTATTGGCATGGATGCGGACGGTGTCGGGACAGAACTCATGTCAATCTGTCTTCATCAGTGAGATTTCAATACGCCGGTTCCTGGCGCGGCCGTCATGCGCGCTGTTGTCCGCCACCGGGCGGTTTTCGCCGTAACCTATGCCGGCAAGCTTACGCTTATCCATTCCAAGGCTTTCCATGTAATTAATAACGCTGTACGCCCGCGCCATTGAAAGCTCCCAATTGGTCAAGAACCTGCCGCTTTTTATGGGAATGTTGTCTGTGTGCCCCTCCACGAACACGTCGTTAGGCAGTTTTCTCAGCTCCGCTACTATTGGCTTCAGCACCTCCTTGGCTTTTTCCCTCAGTTCGGCCTTGCCGGAATCGAACAACACTCCCTCGCTCAATACAAGTTTTAGTTTCTTTTCGCTGGATTCTATCTGGACCAGGCTGGACTCCACGCTCCCCTTAAGCTTCTCGGTTGTCGCCTCCTCTTTTTCCTTCGCCAGCGCCCTTTCAAGCCGCCGGGGATCGGCTTTGCCTCCAAAAGCTTTTTGTATGTTGCCCAGGGACTCCTCGTACTTCCGGCTTTTGGCTCTATCGGTACTCGTAATAGAGAACGAGAACAACACCAGAAAGAATATCATCAGGTAGCTCATAAGGTCGCCATAGGTGACGGCCCACAGGGCACCCTTGTTAAGTTCGTTCTCAATTTCGTCACGCCGACGTTTGTATATAGGCATAATCGTGAACAGGCCTAATCTCTGGCAAGGTTCCCTTGCTTTTTAGGTATCAGAAAAGATAGTTCGGTCCTGAACTGGTTGAAAAGGGCGGCCATCTGTCTGACCTGGGCTGAAAGCGAGTCAAAATCAGCCCCCAATCTCTTCTGCCCTCCAGAAATAGCCGCGGCTTCTTTCATAGCCAATACCAGCTTGCCTTCCGTCCCATCTACGCTCAATTTCAGCGCCTGGGCAAGCGCATCCAGTTCGTATACGCAATCCAGCTTTGTCTCCAGGGTCGCGAACCTATTCTCTATATAAGGCAACCGCACAAGCAGCTCTTCCAACCTTTCCGCCCTTAACGCCCCGGCTGCGGCGGTTTGCAGGGCAAGGGCGGCTTTGCGCGCGGACTCGCCGGCGGAAAAAGAAACAGCTGTGAATCGCTCATGTAGTTCATCATTAAAGCCGGCCTCTACACTTTTAAGCCTTTCCTCCAGGAGCCGCAGACTCAACGAGACGGATTTTATCCCGGCGGGCTCCAGCAGACTAAAATCTTGTTCAATAGACGCCACCCGCCCCGAGCAGGCGGTAACTTCTCCCTTTAGTGTATCCAGTTCAGCCTGGCCCGACCTTAATTTTACAGAGCCGTATATGAAGGAGCTCAATTTGTCATTTAACGCAATCAAACGTTTTTCGAGCCCGGCGGAACGGTCCTGTGCCGCCTTAGCCTCGGTTTTCGCTGCCTCCGCAGCGGAAGCTGCGGCAGCGGCGCACTCCTCCAGCTTTTTCAATCTATCCTGCAGGGCCGCTATTACCTGGCCTGAAACCCCTTCAGGCCTACCAACCGGCGGCGGGGGCGGAGGGGTATACCTCGACGGCTCCTTGACCGGCTTTATGCAGGAGAATAAAGAGTTGTCTCCGGTCATTTTCCCTCTCCGCCAGGCCCCGATGACAGCGTCCGGATATTGGCCGCTATCTCCCCCTTTATTCCGGCAAGGCGAGTCATTTCAGTTTCAATCCCCGCCGTCATTCCACGCACAGTTTCCAACCCGCGCCGCAGAATAGCCCCGGATACCCCCAGCAGCGATTCTAAATGCACGGGTTCCAGTTCTCTAGTTATGCCGCGCAGGCCTCCCAGCAGCCGGGAAAGCTGGCCCTGCAGTTCCATGAGATTCTTTTCGACGGCGCCCAGAGCCGCCACATTGCCGGAATTGAGCCCGCAGCTTTTTCTTATCTCCTCCAGCCTGCACGCGCTTTCCTTACCCGCCGCGGCAAGGGCGTCCTGTATCCCGGCACTAAGACTTTTCTCAAGACGCTCCGCAGTAGCGGACTGCGCCGCGAGGTCCTTTTCGTTTTCCTTTTTTAAATTGCCTTCCAGCAGGGCTATCTGCGTTATTATCTGCCTGTCCCGCGCGGCCGCCTCCTCGAGATGCCCCATGAGCATCTTCACGATCTCATCCAGGCGCCCGCGGCCGTCAATAGCGACCGCGTCCATATGCCGAAGCAGGGCATCATTGCCCTCGCCGGCAGCTTGCCCGATGGAGGAAAGCAGCTCTTTTTTCAGACCCTCCAGCAGGTCTTCCACCCGTTCCTTGCCCGCGAACACCTCCACCCGCAACTGCTTCAATTCCCCCGCAAAGTCCGCCCTTACCGCCTCCATGGACGAAGAGATTTCCGCCAGCCGCTTACCCGCGTCTCCAGAGGCGATAGCGGCGTCCTCTGTTTTGACAGCGGATTTTTTCAGCATTAACTCGACCCGGCCGAAACGCTCTTCCAGCCTGGCATCGATAGCTTTAAGAACCTCCGCCACTATCCTCTCCACCGGGACCGAGGGGACGGGTGCAGCGGCCTGTACCGGGGGCGTAGGGGACGGCGAGGGCCTGTTGGCCGCCGCAGCGTAGGCGTCCAGCATCCTTTTTTCCATCTCCTCCACGCGCAGCCAGGCTTTTTCAAGCTGGGCGTGCATCTGCCTGTCCAGCTCTGAATATTTTTGCTGCTCGCGCACGGCCTTAAGCAGCTCCTCAATTTCGCGGCGCGCGCTGATCTTGGACTCCTCAATATTTTTCAGCTGGGAGGCGCCCAGCAGGAATTTCTCCTGGAATTCCTTTAGCCGGCTCTCCATCTCGGCTATTTTCGAAATGACCGCCGGAATAGCGAGAGAGGGCGGCGGAGGGGGAGGCATATCGGAAGGTTTTTTCTCAAGCTGGGCGGCTATATTCCGCTCCAGCATCTCTATTTTGCGGTTAAGCGCGGCCACCAGCTCCTCCGAGACGGCCGGCCTGGGCGCCGGGGACGCGGGGGCGTGATCCGGAGAGGGTTCTCTGGACGGGAACACAACTGAGAACACCGAATCTTTCTTGTTCTTATCTATCTCCATATATTCTCCTTAATCAGGCGGCGCGCGCCCCTCCGCCTATCAGGCGCGCCCCGGCAAGAGGGTTGCTTATCCTGCCAGTCCGTATCTGCTCGGCCACCAGGGCAAGTATCCCTTCCACCGCCTCCTCCATCTTCTCGGGAGTAGGACTGCCGTAAGTCATGCTCTGCTCTATCATCTGCCAGGTTTTTTCCGCCAGCTGCGCCTTCAGCTTTTCCCGGAATTCCGCAGGCAGTTCGAAGAGGGCCGCAGCCCACTCCTCCACTTTAACCGCGCTTATCACCAAGGAGAGGTCCCGTTCAGAGAGCAGCACAAGGTCCTCCGGCATAAGGATGTGCCTTCTCACCTCGGCGGCCAATTCGGGCTGCTTCTGCTCCAGCGCCGCCAGCATGGCTTTCTTGGCCCGCAGGTTTACGCACCTGATGGCGTTCAGGGCGCCCTCAATGCCTCCGGTAGCCCCGCTTAACCGCCGCTCCAATTCCTCCTTGAGCGTGGCGATTATCTCCGGCTCCACAAAGCGGATCTTCGACATGTTGATTATCACATCGGATGCGAAGGCGGGCGGCAGCGCTTTCAGGAAGCCCCGGCGCACTTCCTCGGAAAGGTGCCCGGCCACCAACGCCACATTCGCGGGCTCCTCATTGACCATCATATTGACAAGGAACGGCACCTGTTCCGGTTGCACGTTAAAACTCACCCTCCCCCCCACCGAGGCCTCTTCAGGTTCGCCCCCGCCGGCCGGGCCCGGAGCCGGCAAAGCGGGCGCCCCTGGCTCTGCGGCGCCCGGTACGCCGCCCTTGCCCAGATCCATGGTTATCTGGTGGCTTTGCTGCACTTTCGCCATGGTACTCATGGCGCCGGCAAGCTTCAGAAAACCCACCGCCACCACTATCATCGCTATTATGGCTATCAGTGACAGCATTACGTATTTCAGCACCAGGCTTATGGCTTCCGGCGTATACCAGATGGTGCGCCAAAGCGGCGCAAAAGGCGTCTTTATCACGGAAAGCTGGTCGCCTCGCTTCGCGTCCATCACCAGCATTTCCGAAACCACCCTGCGTATATTTTCCGCGTCCAGGTCGGGCACGTCGCGGTTGACTATTATGCTTACGGTCATCCGTTTGATGAAAGCGGAGGGGAACAGCATCTGCCTGTTATAGGTTTTATTCTCGCTGCCGGCGGAGGCAAAGGAAGGGAAACCGGGCATCAGGTAATCCCCGCTCTGGGCGTCGCCGCCGGCCCCCTGCCATTTAAAAGGGTTATTTTTATCGGCGGGAATCTCGGAAGTGACGTTAAGCTTCTCGCTGCGGTCGAAGTCCATGGTGGCCTCCACCATCACCTTCGCCTGGTTGGGGCCCAATAGGCGCACCAGCACCTCGTCCACCTTTTGCTCCAGGGAACGCTCGTATTTGGCTTTGTCCTCAAAGGGAAGCCCTTGGCAATAGCCCGTACGCGGCCCGGCATAGCAGATAGCCACGAGGGTCAGGACTATGGTCGTAAGATATCGTTTCATAAGCTCACACTCCGTATTTCGCCTGTCAGAGGTAGGACTGCAGACGTCTCTCCACCACCAGCGGCATGCTGCCTTTCATTATCTCCAGCACACCTTCAACGATCATGGATTTGATCCGCACTTCCAGCCACACTTTAGCCCTGATCTTGCCGGCAATGGGCCCGCAGACCATATTGGACAGGAAGATCCCGTAGAAAGCCGAAGTTATAGCCACAGCCATGGCCGGCCCGACGCTTTCTGGATTAGCCAGGTCTTTGAGAACGCCTATGATGCCTATCAGGGTGCCGAGCAGCCCGAACATGGGCGCCATAACACCCATGGTCCGGTAGACGTTAGCCACTTCGTTCATATCGTCCACTCCCTGATTTATTTCCTGCTCCAGCACCTGCCGCACAAAGTTGGAATCGTTATATTCCAGCGCCGCCGTAGTGGCCCGACTGAGAAAGCCGTTGGCTATGCCGGAATCCGCCTCTTTAAAGGCGGTAAGCCCGCGCTGGCGGGACTGTTCTGCCAGGTTCACGATCACGGGGATAAGTTTCTCCGGAGAAGCCTCGCCGTTCTCCCTGAATATCAGGCCCAGCTCCGCCACGGTCCGGCTGATAGTCTTCAGCGGCGTGTTTATGAGCGTAGCTACCACCGTGCCGCCAATAACGACCACCACACCATGCAGATTTATCAGCGAAGACGTGATATGGTTGCCGGCAAAACCTGCAAAGATCAAACCAGCCGCGCCAAGTACTCCCAGCACTGTTGTAATGTCCATATATCTCCTCCACTAAGTTCCTACGGGTATCCTGAACCAGAAAGTGGAACCTTTGCCCAGGCCGGGACTTGTGGCGCCGATGTCGCCCTTATGGGCGCGCACCACTTCCTGCGCTATGGAAAGGCCCAGACCCCAGCCCTGCTTGCGCAGTTTCTGGTCCTTCTGGTATTTGGCCTGGTAAAATTTCTCAAAGATCTTTTTGGTCTCGCTGGGATGTATACCTATGCCGGAGTCCTTCACCAGCACGCCTATGTATTTTCCCTCCCGCCTGAAGGCCACGTCCACACGCCGGCCCTCGGGCGTGAATTTTATGGCGTTGTTCACCAGGTTCATGAACACCTGCGAGAGCCGGAATTTATCCCCGTCCACCTGCACGCCTTCCGGCAAGTCGTGCACAATAAGTTCAACGCTTTTTTTCTGCGCGTTTATAGAAAGACCCGGCAACACATCCTTGGCCATATCGGGGAAATTAAAAGGGAACTTTTCCATTTTTAGTTTGCCGGCTTCTATCATGGCCAGGTCGGTAAGGTCCGAAATAAGACGGCCCAGCTGGTCGGTGGAACTGACTATGTTTTTTAGATAGGCGGCTTCTTTCTCTTCAACTTTTCGCCGCAAAAGAAGTTCGCTGAATCCCCGGATGGAAGCCAGCGGAGTGCGAACATCATGCACCACCATGGAGAGGAACTTGGATTTCATATCGTTAAGACGCGCAAGTTCCTGGTTGGAGAGCGAAAGCTGGGCGGAAATGCCCTCCAATTCCTGCTTGCGCTGAAAAAGTTCGCCTTGGGCCAGGGTTATCCGCTCCATATACCGTTGTATGATCATGTTTGAAAAGTTATGCCGCTGATTAAAGAAAGTAGACTGCATAAAACCCGAAACCTGGGCGACTACCAGAAAACCCGCGCCCAGCAGGAACAGCAGCATCGGAATAATGGCTATAACCACGATCTCCATATCTTATTTCCAGTCCTGGGTTTCCATAAATTCACGCGTCACGGCGTCCGAAGGGTTCAACTCCAGAGCTTTCCGGTATGCGGCCTTAGCCTTCTGCTTATCGCCCATCATGAAGTAGGCTGAACCCAGCCTGGTCCAGGCCACGGGATTCTCTTCGTCGAGCACCGCCACTTCCTCGCATTCCTTGGCCGCCATGTCGAACTGCTGTATATAAAAACCCTTCGCCGCCTTACGCAGTTTCTCTTTTATCAGCGCCTCTTTTGGCAGTATTTCATCGCGCCGCACGTGTATCTTCACAAAGTCGCTCATCCTGTAGAGCAGTTCTTCGAACAAGGCGTCGCCGCGAAGGTCGGCGCCCAGCGCCGCGTGCGTCAGTAGGAAGGCCTTAAGGTCCTTGCCTTCCAGGTAGGCCGCAATGGCCTCAACGCCCACATTGGACTGTTCGGTGTTGCGCGCCAGGGTCCTCTCCCTGGCGGGGATATCGGACAGTTTCAACCCGCTGATGATCTCCGCCAACCGTTTATCCCTGCGGCCCCAGTCGCTTTCCCTGAGCTGCGGCTCCAGGTTGAACGCTTTCTGCATATTGGCGGCCGCCGGAACATATCTGCGCGCGGCCAGGTCTTTGCGGGCCAGTTCCAGGAAATCCTTGGCGAACATATCCAGCTTTTCTATCCTTTCTTTCGGGGCCATCAGTTTGGCTTTTTTAACGCGCTGAGAGGTGCCGGCAAGCGGTTGTTTAGCCAACGGCGCGCCCAGCCGCATGGAAACCCCGACCTTATGCATGGCGCCCAGTCCCCCGTACGGAGACATTGAATAATCTATATCCATGAATGAAAGCTTGAAACCCACGCCCACGCGCAAGCCGCTGCCTATGCTCTGCCCGGTGCGGTACCCGCCCCTTAAAGAAAGCAACTGGAAGGCCGCATATTCGGCGCCCAGGGCTACGTAATATTTTTCATCGTTGGAATAAGTCTGGTCCAGGCTGAGGATAAGGCTGGCGCTGCCGCCGGGATGGGAATGCCAGGAGCCGCCCAGCGTGGCGGACAGGGGCAGCGGCGAGGACAACCGATCATATTTCAGGCCGGGCCCCAGGTTCTTTACCGCCATGGCCACACGGAATTCCTGCGCCGGCACCTTGCGCATCCAATAATTGGCCGGCCTTACATAGTAGACAGCGCCCAGGTCAAGCGCGGCGGTATTGGCCGAAACGTCATGCAGTTTCTCGCTTATCACCTTTAAGCCCGCGCCCACATTGAGCACAGGCCTCTCAATTTCGTCCTTGATCAGCACGCGCCCATAGGCCCCGCCTACCGCTATATCGGAGGCTTCCACCTTGCCGCTTTTTACCCCTTGGGCGTCGTAGCCCTGAAAAGGCGCCACGCCAAGCCGGGTAATGTTGAACCCAAGGGTAGAGCCGTAGCGCAGGGGATAAGCCACGGACAGGTACTGGTAAACCACCCCCTCCAGGGAATCGTTATAAGTGGCGGCAAGTTCCGGCCCCTCCACGCTGCCCAGCCCGGCCGGGTTCCACCAGCCGGAGTAAGCGTCTTCCGATACGGAAGCATAAGCCTCGCCCATGCCGGTGCCCCGCGGGCTGGGAGAAAATTTAAGGAAAGAGGCGGCGGCGGCCCCGGGCTCTCCCCCGGATACGGGAATACGCAGCGCGGGTATGGCGCAGCATACCTGCGCCAATACCCAGCTGCGTAAACAGATTTTGCACCAGCTCGTCATACATATATAGTTTACGCGCTGTGCGGGCCGGAATCATGAGGAAATAACGAGAAAGCAGGGGTGTTTTCGAAAGGAAGATTTACACAATATGCCCCGACTCCGGCAGGCAATCCGCCGGCAAGCCATTCATCCTCGGCATATTCGCTTATGATAGCGCATGCCCGCTACCGCAGAGCGGACTGTATATCCTTAAGTATCCTTTCCAAAGGCATGGTTTTGCAGAGCACTCCCCGGCAAAGCGGATATTTTCTGAACGCCGCCACCATAGCCGGGTCCCCGCCCATGGCCGAGAGGAGTATTACCGGTATGCGCCTGGTACCTTTCATATATTCAAGCCAGAAAGCGGCGTCATGCCCGTCCATATCGCCAAGATTGTAATCCATTAGTATAAGGTCCGGGCGGGAGCGCAACGCCTTTTTCAACCCGGCCTGGCCGTTATCGGCGCTTTCCACCTCAAAACCATTCTCACACAGAAAAATAGACAGTAAGGCTTGGAAGTTCCAATCGTCCTCTATTATCAGTATTTTTTTCACATTCAACGCTCCAGGGAAATACAATACCTGCTCTACAATCAGCAAATCCCAGGCCTTCAATACCGCAACGCTAAAACCAGAGAAAGCAGTAATACCGCTATAACCGCCCCAAAAGATCTGAGGCCCCGCCGGTCGGCGGCCAGTTTTAGCGCCAGGCACCTGTTTTCCTCAAGTGTTTTAGCTGAGTGTTTTGCCAACTGGACGCCAAGTTGCTCGAATTCCAGTTCGATATGCCCAAGAACACCCCTTATATCGGCAAGTCCGGCCTTTATCGCCTGGGTCTCCTGCAGCAACCGGCTAAGAACGTCCTCTCCGGGTCCGCTGCCCCGCTTGGCCGGCCTCTGAGGCGCTAACGGCGAGACAGCGGCACCAGAGTCACCTGACCCGACCGGCACGGCGTTTACCTCAGGCGCCGGGAAGAGAGCCGGAGCTGTTATCCCCCGGGCCGCGGCATCTAAGTCCTCTTTGCCGGGCGGCGGCGGCTCCGGGGTAAATAAAACCGGCGCTTTCGCAGCCGCCTCCGGCTTGCCGCCGAACAACTTTTCTATGGTCTGTATCAGTTTATCGTTACCCACGCCTTTGTTCAGTATGGCATCCGCGTCCGAACAGACGAACTGAAGTTTTTCCTGCTCCAGGTCCCGGCCGGTAAAGATTATAACCTTGGGCGGGTTGGGCAGCTTCTCATGCAGCAGCTTGGAAACCTTGTAGCCGTTCATCCTGGGCATGTTCACGTCCAGGATTATCAGGTCATACTTCTTGGCAGCCAGCCGTTTAAAAACCTCCTCTCCGTCTTTGGCGAACTCCACACTATGCCCCTCCTCGCTGAGCATATGCCACAATAGCGCGCGCATGTTGGAATCGTCATCCGTGGATAATATATTGAGCCGCAGCGCAGGAGACCGGGACGGTCCTGGTTCCCTCGAAGCAGCAGGTAGGACAAGGCAATATTTCAGTTCAGGATAGAAGGCCGCAGGGCCCCACAGAGGACGACCGCCCGCGTATTCGGATTCGGTGCAGGCAAGGGTACCCGCCGTAATGCCGCCGCACTCCTCCGGCAATTCCGAGGGAGAATATGGCCCCCTAACGCTTCCCTCAAGGCAAAAGAAGTATTTCACCGCTTAAGGACCTCCGCGGCCTTCTGCAGAACAATTTCCGGGGGAATCATCTTTGGGAAAAAGCAGACAAAGCCCGGGGTGGACGCAAAAGCCCTGTTCAGCCCGGCGTCCATAAAGTTCTCGCCGGTCATCACCACAAAGCGGATCCTGGACAGACGGGCGTCCCCCTGGGACAAGCTCTTGAGCTCCAGCGCGAACTCCTTGCCCGACATTTCCGGCATAGTCACGTCCAGCACGATGAAATCGGGGATGTCCGAAGCTATACAGGCCAACGCCTCCAGGCCATTGCTGGCCACGGTTACCCGGTGCCCGGCGTCCTCGAACACATACTTAAACAATTCCAGTATGGCCGGCTCGTCGTCGACTATCAGTATTTTAGCCATGCTTCCACCCGCCGGGCACGGAGAAACTGAACGTGCTGCCCCGCCCCTCCTGCGAATCCACCCAGATACGCCCCCCGTGCAGGTCCACCGCCATCCGGCACATGGCAAGCCCCAGGCCGAAACCCATATAGCGGTGCTCTTCCAATTGCGAGAATTTTTCAAATATCTCCGTCTGTTTTTCCTTTGGTATGCCGGGACCGTTGTCCGCCACAGAAAAGACAGCGTCCGCCCCTTCTCGCAGGCAGGAAAGCTTCACGCTGCCTCCCGGTGGCGTGAATTTGAGGGAATTGCCCACCAGGTTGCTTATTACGCGCTCAAGCAGCCGGGCGTCGGCGCTCAGCGGCATTACACCTTCCGGCAGGGTTACGGAAAAGATCATGTTCCGGCGCGCGGCCAGCGGTTCGTACGCCTCGTATACCCGCGCGCAAAGCGAGGCGGCGTCCACGTTTACCAAAACCAGCGCCATCCCTCCGCGCTCCAGTTTTATTGTGTTAAGTATATCCTCTATCATGCCGTTAAGCCGCTTTGAGGAATTTACAATAGCGCTCAGGTATTTCTCCGTCCTATCCGAACGTGGAACGCATTTTTCCATCAATTCGGCGTAACCCTGTATGCTGGTAAGGGGCGCGCGCATGTCGTGGGTTATCATTTGAAAAAAGGTCTCGCGTGCGCTTTCTATCTCCTTTTCCATGGTAACGTCACGGATCACAATAACCCGGCCAGGCCGCCTGAAGGCGGCCAGCAGGAATTGGTTGGACATAACCCTGAAATCGCGGTAAATGGGACACTCCTGCTCTGCTCCGCCGCAGGGCACAGAAACCTCCGCCTTCACAAAATTATCCTGAGAGGCCAGGATATCCCTTAAGACCGGCCGGAACACCGCCTCCCCGGCCGAATCCGGGAACACAATATCCTGCGTTTCCGCCTCCACCCGGAGTATACTCAGGGCCAGCTTATTTGAATGTATAAGGCGCCCGCGGTCGTCCACCAGCAGTACGGCGTCGCTTATGGTCTCTATAAGTGCCTGCGCTTTGGCGCGCTCCTCCACCACCTGATTGAGATGGAACGAGCGATAGGCGCCGAGTTCCAGCATCAGCCTGTTGAGCGCGGAGATCAGGCCAGCCGTTTCTGGCCACCCCTCTTTGACAAGAGGGGATTCAAGCCGGTAGTCAGCCGCCTTAAACGCTTTTACGGCTCCGGACATCCTATTCAATGGCGCGCCCATCCCCTGAAGTATGGCACGCGCGCCAAGAAAAGCCGACAGAAGAACCGCCGCGGCGGCGGCATACCCCCCGCCCAGCCCCAACCACCAGGCAAAGACCAACGCCGGGAACGCCGCAGTGGCGAACAATATACATACAAGCCTGGCGGTTAAATTCATAGACATACGGCCGCGGCGCTAGCCGGAATACCCCGTGCCTGCCATTATACCGCAAGAACCGCGGCGCAATCACGAAGACCGCTTGATTACAGCTTTTGTGTACGGTTGCCTGAATATCTAAACCCTTTCCCCGGCACCGCCTGTAATCTTGCCGCAAGTTCCGGTGGCAGCTTGCGCCGTAAATTGAAAATATGGGTATCCACAAGGTTCTCCACAGCGGCGGTTTTCCACACTTCTGATATAATTCCCCGCCTCGATATTATTTTAGGACTGCTGGCTACCAGGAAAGAGAACAGGTCCATTTCCCGCCTGGTCAGATCGTCTATCACCCTGCCTTTGAATCTGACCAGGCAGGATTCCCCGCATATCCGCACATCGCCGGAAACAATGGTTCTATGCCCAGGCATACCTCTGCCAGCGGCGGCCAGGAGCGCGTCAAACAGCGCAGAGAGTTTTTTTATATCCACAAGTTCACCCAGAGACCGGCAATTGCGCGGGCCGCGGGCCTGCTCCGTGCGCAGACCGCGGACGTCAAGGCCGCAGCTTTCCGGCAGGACAAAATCCAGCGTGACGCGGCCGGGGCGCGAGCGCCGCAAAAAAGTCATAACGCCGCCCTCGCCGGGCTCTCCGCCCGCGCGCTGGATCTTCATGATTGCCGCTCGATTTCTTCCTTTCGGAGAGCGGGGACGGCCGTGCTCAGAGCGCCTCCCGCACAATTTTTAGTTTCATGAGTTTACTGCCCGCGCCTTTGCCAAGATGAACTTTGCCGCCTATAAGTATGTTATTGAAAACGGGGTTCCGGCGCATGAGGCAAAAGACCCGCGCACGGGGACCTTTTGATTCACGAATCATCAACTGGCTAATCATTAGCAAATAGCGAGTCTTTTACTCTCCATAAGCCGCGTGATTAATATATATTTGGTTTTACGCACACCACGGGGGACATCACATGGGAACCATGTTTTCAGCTACGCTGGCCAGGCTCAGGAAGAAAACCGGGTTCAATTAGTAATGTTTGAACGGTAATTCCGCACCTTTCCCGCAAGTGGCGGGACAAACGGCCACGGCGAAGACCTTAATGCAGCATTTCCGCCGCGGCCAGCAGCCTATTAACCTCGTCCAGCAGCAAATCCCCCCCGACCGGCTTCTGTAACACGCTGACCCAGCGATAGGTGGCAGCCAGTCCCCGGGCTTTCTCCGGTAAGCCGGTGACGAATATTACCGGCTTCTTAAGCTGCAATACCCGACGAATGATATTAAAGATACGGCCTCCCCCCCCGGACGGCATATCCACATCCAGCACCATGAGGTCCGGCTGAAACCCCAGATAAACGTCAAGAGCCGCTGCTCCGTCCGCAGCTATAACAACCTGATGCCCCGCCTCCCCGAATAGAGCAGTATAAAACGCCGTCATCGTTTCATCGTCGTCAGCCGCCAGTATTTTAGCCATCGCATTTTCCCCCAGGGCCGATGCCGCGCGCCGCCTGTTTATAGTCTAAAACATGGCGGCCTGGCACGCCACTTAAGTTATATTTAAGAGACAATAAAATGGGTCCTCTTCCTCCGGGAGACAGAGGGGAAGAACTTTACTCCAGAAGAGGATTGTTAAGGGCTGATACGGACGAATTTATTAATTTCCTGCCGCTCTATCGCGGGAAGGCCATGGTGGCGATAAGAGCTGTCAGGCTCCAGAGGTTCTAGCCCGGGACAGGGAAAGCAAACAGGTCATTTATCGAGCAGTTCACCGAGGGCCTTAAGCAACGCGACTTTCTTAAGAGGTTTGGTCAGGAAAGAGGTGCAACCCGCGGCCAGCGCCTTGTCTATATCTTCCTTCATTACCGACGCGGTGAACGCCACTATTTTGCTCCTGGCAAGCCCGTTCTTCTCTTCCCAGGCCCGGATCTTCCTTGTCGCCTCGTAGCCGTCCATTACCGGCATCTGCATGTCCATAAGGACCACGTCGTAACCGCCAGCCATCACTTTCTCCGCCGCCTCGGCTCCGTTAACCGCGGTATCGATAACCAGCGGCGAGGAACGGAGGAAGGCTTTGACTATAGTCCGGTTGTCCTCGGCGTCGTCCACCAGCAACAGGCGCGCCGCCGGCAGGTCCTGCGGGGCCGGCGCGGCGGGTTTGACTGCCGCGGACGGGTTGGCCCTGCCTATCGAGAGAAGGATGGCGTCTTTCAGTTCCTGTTTCTTGACCGGCTTGACCAGATATTCCGACACTCCCATTTTTTTGGCGCGTGTCACATCCGTGCCGCGGCTGTCGGACGTGAGCATCAGGATTATACCCGCGAACACACCCGGGTTCTCCTTTATCTGCCGCGTCACCTCTATGCCGTCCATCTCCGGCATGAAATAATCCAGAAGCACAAGGTCGAACGGCGCTCCGGCCGCGGCCGCTTTCTTAATGGCGTCAAGCCCGTCCTGGCCGCTTTGCGCGGCGCATACTTTCAGCCCCCATTTAAGCAGCAGTTCCGTCAATATCATCCGGTTGGTGGCGTTGTCGTCCACAATAAGCGCGTTAAGCCCCTGCAGCGCGGCCGGGGCCACCGACGAGATGCAGATAGTCTTCTCGCGCGCTTCGCGCAATTTCGCAGTAAAGTAGAAAACGCTGCCCTTGCCGGGTTCGCTCTCCACCCGTATGTCGCCTCCCATCAGGAGCGCAAGTTTTTTAGAAATACTGAGCCCCAGCCCCGTCCCTCCGTATTTGCGCGTGGTGCTGGAGTCGGCCTGCGTGAATTTATCGAAGATCGCGCCTATCTTGTCCGCGGGTATGCCCACGCCGGTGTCTTTAACGGAGAAGACAAGTCCCAGCCCGCCCGCCGCCGCCGGACCCCGGCTGACGTGCAGGTAAATCTCGCCGCGCTCCACGAACTTTATGGCGTTGCCGAGCAGGTTAATCATCACCTGGCGCACCCGCGTCGAGTCGCCGTTTACCACGCAGGGCACGTCGTCGTCCACCGCATAATTAAGCTCGATTCCTTTTTTATGCGCGCGCAGCGCGAGGAACTCGCAGGTCTTCTCCACCAGGTCCTCCAGGTTGAAATCCGTCTCCTCCAGGTCTATACGCCCGGACTCTATCTTGGAGAAGTCCAGCACGTCGTTTATAAGGTCCAGCAGGCTCTCGCCGGCGGACTTGAAGACGCGCACGTATTGCGCCTGCTCCTTGTTAAGTTCCGTTTCCTCCAGCAGCTCGCCCATGCCTATAATGGCGTTCATGGGAGTGCGTATTTCGTGGCTCATGGTGGCCAGGAACTCGCTCTTGGCCCTGTTGGCCGCCTCAGCGGCCAGCCGCGCGGCTTCCAGCTCTTTCTCGGCGCGCAGGCGGGCGCTTATATCCGAAAAAGCCACCACCGCCCCGGCCAGTTTACCTTCGCTGAGGATGGGGGTGGCTATGTACTCCACGGGCACGGCCGCGCCGTCTTTCCTCCAGAAGAATTCGTCGGAAACGCGGCGCACGATGCCGTCCCTGGAGGTGGAGTAGATCTTGCAGTCGGTAGAAATGTATTTGGCGCCGTCAGGTTTGGTGTGGTGCATGGCCTCATGCGAATTCCTGTGGCGCAATTCCTCCAGGGTAAAACCGAGTATCCGCTCGGCTTCCCTGTTCATGAAAATAATATTCCCGTCCAGCCCCACCCCGTAAATGCCCTCGCCGAGCGAATCCAGCACCAGGCTGTTGGTCCTGCCTATATTGGCCAGCGATTCGCGGTCCTTCACCAGGGAATACATACGCCTCGTCACCAGCGCGTAGAGCAGCGGCAGCAGGATCAGCGCCAGCAGCAGCCCGTCGAAGACCGCGTCAAGCGCGTGGGAGCCGGTACCAAGCTCTACCGTGAGAAAATGCGTCCCTACGTGGATGGCGATAATGGCCAGAAAAAGTATCAGTACCGTTCTATATTCATTCTTCATAAGCCCTTCCTCCCGGACGCGGAACATGGATCACTATGGCTGAAAGATAAAGCGAACACCGCGCCCTTTCCCGCCGCGCTAGTCACCGTCAGGGAGCCCCGGTGCGCCTCGGCCACGCGTTTGGCTATGGCCAATCCCAGGCCCAGCCCCCCGCTTTTTCGCGTCAGGTAATCGGCTACCTGGTAGAAGGGGTTACCCAGGCAGGTGAGAAGTTCTGCGGGAATGCCGGGCCCGGTATCCCTCACCGTTATCGCCGCCTTCTCGCTGTCGGAAACTACTTCTATCCACACCGTGGCGCCCTGGGAGCTGAAAGTTATGGCGTTGAGCAGCAGGTGCCTTACCGCCCTGGTAATGCCGGCCCCGGAGCCTGGTACTACGGCCCCTCCCGTGCTGTAGGAAGCAGAAATAGAAACGCCAGCCTGCGCGGCCCGGGTTGAAAGTCCGGCGCAGACCAGCCTTACGATCTCGTTCAGGTCCGTAGCCCGGCATTCGTCCGGGGGCGGCTCCCGGCTGGATTCGGCGTAGGCTATAAGATCTTCTAATACCGAATGCAAGGCCTCGGCGCCGTTTTTCATGATCCCGGTTATCTCCGGGGGCGCAGCCGGCACGGAGGTCTCCAGCAGGGACAAGCCGGACAGTATCTTGGTCAGAGGGGTGCGCAGTTCGTGGCCGATAACCGACAGGAACGCCTCTTTCATGCGCTCCGCTCCCTGCAGCTGGGAGTAGGCCGCGGTGAGTTCCTCCTGGGCCGCCTTTACCGCCGCCAGTTCCGCGGAAAGACGGCGTTTTTCCACACAGCGGTCCGTCACCGCCAGCAGTTGCTCGGCCGGGAACGGCTTAGTGAGGAAGTCGTAGGCCCCCGCTTTCAGGGCGGTCAGCGCCGCGTCCAGGGTGGGCTCCCCGGTGATTATAACCGCGTCGCAATGCGGCGCCGCCGCTTTAAGCCGCCGTATAAGGTCCAAACCGCTGATGCCGGGGAGATTGATGTCAGCGAAGACGATATCGCAGTTCTTCAGCTCGGCCCGGGTGAAAAATTCCTCGGCGCTGGAGAACACGGCCAGCGAGCATTTGCCTGCCAGTATCCGCGTGCAGACGCGCCGGATCATTTCATCGTCGTCCACCAGTATCACCGACGGAAGCGCGTTCATGCCGCTCCCGCGGCCAGCACCCTGGAAAGGGTTTCGGCCAGCAGCGCCTCGTTGAACGGCTTCTGCAGGAACACCAGCCCCGGGCGCTCCAGGCGGCCCTTGAAGATATCCGGGTCGGTATAGCCGGACATGTAGATCACCTTCAGGCCCGGCCTCTGCGCCGCCAGGCGCTCGGCCAGCGCGAAGCCGTCCATGCCGGGCATCACTATGTCCGTCAGCAACAGGTCTATCCTGCCGGGATGGGCGACCGCGGCTTCCAGCAGTTTTTCCGGTTCAGAAAAAGCCCGCACTTCGGCCCCCAGGTCCCTGAGCATGCGCGCCACCGAGGCGACAAGCACAGCGTCATCCTCGGCCAGGAACACGGAAACATTTAAAAGCGCGGACACGGCGGGAACGTCGGCCGCCTGGCCCTCTCCGGAGACAGGTTCCGCCAGCACGGGGAAATAGATCGTAAAAATACTTCCCTTCCCGGGCCGGCTGCTCACCAGGATATAGGCGCCGTGATGTTTCACGGCGCCGTATACTATAGAAAGCCCCAGGCCGGTGCCTTTGCCCTTCGGCTTGGTGGTAAAGAACGGGTCGAATATCCTGGAAAGGGTCTCTTTGTTCATTCCTTCGCCGGTGTCGGCCACGGAAAGCACGGAATATTCCCCGGCTGGCATAGTGCCCAGAGGCGTGGGGACCGGCAAAATAGACTTATGCCCCGCCACGCGTATCTCTATGCCGCCGCCGCCTGGCATGGCGTCCTTGGCGTTCACCAGCAGATTCATAATCACCTGGTCTATCTGCCCGGGATCGCCCTTTATGGGTTTTACATCCTCGGCGGCGGAGATCTTGAGCGAGACCGCTTCGCCCAGCAGCCGTCTTAGCATCTTTTCGCTTCCCAGCACGGCCTGCCGCAGGTCTAGCGGCTGGAAAACGGCTTTTTGCTTCCTGCTGAAAGCCAGCAACTGCCGGGTCAGCGCGGCGGCTTTCTGCACGGCCCTGGAGATCTCGCCGGCATCGGCGGCCTCCTGGCTGTCCACCGGCAGCTGCTTGCGGATAAAACCGGCGTAGCTGTCGATGGCCATCAGGATATTGTTGAAATCGTGGGCGACGCCGCCCGCCAGCCTGCCCATGGCCTCCATCTTCTGGGACTGGCGCAGTTGCTCCTCCAGTTCCTCCTGGGCGGAAATGTCGGTCTGCAGCGTAACGTAGGCGGTGGCCTTGCCCGCGGAGTCCTTCAGCGGGAAGATGTTGGCCTGCACGGTAAAGGCGGTCCCGTCCTTGCGCCTGTTGACGATGCGCCCGGTCCAAGGAATACCCTTCTGCAGGCTGGTCCACATGCCGGCATAGTATTCCTGCGGGTGCTCCCCGCTTTTAAGCAGGTTGGGCGTCCGCCCAAGCGCCTCCGCCGCGGCATAGCCGGTCATTTTTTCGAAGGCCTCGTTCACATAGGTTATCTTTCCGTCCGTGTCGGTTATGAACGCGGCATCGGTGGTCTGCCGCAGTGCCTCGGAGCTCCTGCGGTTCTCGGCCTGGGCGAGCTTCTTCTCCGTTATCTGTGCCATCAGCGCGGCTATGGCCCTTAACCTGTCCGCCTCCTCCTGGTCGTAGCGGTGGCCCGGGTCCAGATAGAAATTCAGGACGCCGACCAGGCGGTCCCCGGAAAGCATGGGCACGCAGTAATGCCCGTGCGGCGCGATGCCGGGATAGGTAGTCTCGTGACGAGCGTCCAGGTTTTCCGCATGGACCACTTCCCGGCTCCCGGCCGCCCGGCCGCAGAGGCAGCGGCCGGAAGGCACCTCCGCGCACGCCGTTAGCAACGCTTCGTTCAGGCCGGACTGCGCCGCCAGTGTAAGCGTCCTGGAAACCGGGTCGGCCGTGAATATGGCGCCCTTGGGCTCCACGCAGAGCCAGGGAGAGGAAAGCAGGGCCGTCAACGCCTCGCGGTAGAACGCATCCAGGTCCTCCGTCTCTACCGCCAGGTTCAGCAACGTATTGGTGATCTTATCCGCGTTAATGCGCCTGACCGCAGAATCGGAGATCTTTTCCAGGGCCAGCGCCAGGGTGCCCAGCTCGCCGTCGCGTATCTCCGCCGGAACCGCGTGGTAATCCCCCGTCGATATCCTTTCCGCGGACGAGATCAGTTCTTCCAGAGGTTTAATCAGTTCCCGCCGCAGCGTACGGAAAGCCAGCACAAAAGCAAGAAGGGCGGCGGCGGCCAGCCCCAGGAGTAGCCCGATAGCCACGTTGATGATGCGGGCAGAGGCGTGCCGGCGCAGGCGGCGGGTAACCTCCTCGGCGGCGTCAAGCAATAGTTCCGATTGCGCCTCAAGACCGGCCAGCCGCAGCTTGAATTCCCCGGAAGCTCTTTTATCCGCATTATCCAGCAGCCACTCGTAGCCCGGCTTAAAGGCGCGCCAGCGGGCTTCCAATTGGTCGAGGCAGGGGATTATTCTGCCGGGGGCGGGCGCAAGCTCCACTCCGACCGCCCGGCCGCCGCCGCGCAGCGCTGCCAGGACTTCCTCAAATTCAGCGGCGCTTTTAAGGCCGTCTAACAGCGCGGCCTGGTCTCCGGAGGCCAGCAGAAAGGCCCGGCCCATCATCCTCTGGGTCAGCATTCGCTGCCTGCCCGCTGCGTCCACGGACGGGGAGATTCTCTTCAGGCGTATCGCGGTCTGGGTGGTAACGGCAAGACCGGTCAGGACGATGGCTAGGAACGTGACGATAAGTATTGAGAACTTGTCGTCTAGTTTAGTGACCCCGAGAATTGAAAGGATTGTTTTGCTTCTTTGTGTCATATACGCCCCCGGGTTCTGCCCGGCTTCACCTGTTACTATACCACACCCTACTCCCCTAAAAGCCCGGCGATCTGGCGCGCAGGCGGGGATTTTCCGTTACTTCGGCTTATCGGCCTCAACCCCGGCCGGCGGAGGCTCCCCGGGGTAAAGACGCGCGGCACACTCCGCGCAAATGCCGTGGGTAAATTCTACGTCAGCCATATGCTGCTGTATATATTGCTCTACGTTTTGCCAGTAATTCTGTTCGGTGCGTATTTTCTTGCAGCCGAAACAGATAGGCAGCAGCGACCTGAGCTGCATAAGTTCGCCCACATCCTCAATAACCACCAGGCACAGGCGCTTCCCCCCGTAACCGAAAGGCGCCGCCGTGACAAGCGCGGGGAGGGTTACCGGGCCGTCCTTCAGGTATTTTATCACCATTCTCCGCCGCTGCGCCGCCTTGTCCCTGAAAGCGCGGTCGACAGAGCTTTTAATCACGCAGGAAGAGCACTGGCTGGAACCGCCGCACCCCGTCGGCGACTCCGAGGAATTGACGCACTGGATCAGGTCCCCTATTCTTTCGCCGCTCCTGCCGCCCCCCGCCATCATGTTCAGCGCGGCTGAATTCCCCAGAAACAGCCGCATCTCGGCGTCCACCACCATCAGGACGCAGGGGATAACGTCAAAAGTCTTTTTAAGCAGATCCATTTTTACCTCTCAACCCGATATCCTGCAAAGGGCGCCTGAAGGCCCGCGCGCGCCGTTTTCCGCCAGGCGGGCGGAATCCGCCGGGCAAAAGAAATCGGGGGTGCCCCGCACTCCTCCCTCCGCATTGTATTACATAACCCTCCGGGAAATCGCGAACCGGCATCTCAGTGCAGCACCCGGCCAAGCGCCGCTCATCGAATAAAAAAACCGACTGCCCGTCCGATGCAGGAGAAAGCCGCTGTGCTATAAACACCTCTTCACCGAAGGTGGTTTCTCGCTATCACAGCGGCGCGGATTATGATTTAATAGAGATAATGAGAGGGGCGCTGATTTTATGACGCTATTTTCCGAAATGCTAAAAAAGTACAGGCGGGAAGCTGGATTCATCTCGGCCTACAGTTATTACCACGACAACGGCGGCAAAACAGTTTTCAGGTTCTCCTACCGCATGTACCTCCTCATAGAACAGGGAAAAATTCTGCCGCCCCACGGGAGCATCCCGGTGCTCCTGCATACCCTGCGCCTGCTTTACGGCACGCACTCGGCTATTAAGCTTACCCTGGCCTGGATCCGGGTAAGATTCGGCGAGGAGATTTACAAACAACTTCTCGAACCACTGCTTAAAGAAATCCAGCCGCCGTCCATCTCCTCACCACTGCACAGAGTGATACACAAGTCCCTTTCAGGCGAAAAAGTTTACATCTCTCCGGAACAGCTTGAGGTCATGGCAAAAAACAAGTCCCATTACCTGTGCTGGCTCACTATATCCAAAGATACCGGCAAATGGACCGCCCAGCAACTCGCTAAAGAAATAAAGGTCAACGCCGCCGCCGCGGCTTCCGCGCTGAAGGACCTGGCCAAGGTTAAATTAATAAAGGAGACTTCACCCGGAAAATACAAATGCCATCTGACCGGCGCCATGCTGGAAATCCCCCGTCCGAACGTTTCAACTACGGCCAGAAAGTTAAGGCAAATGCGGGAGTCGCTGATCGCCGAAGGGGAAGAACTTTACTCTAGAAGAGGTTTAATAAGGGCCGATACGGACGAATTTATGAATTTCCTGCCGCTGATGGCCCTGAATCTTTCAGCGGCGCACGCCTATGGCATCACCAAGCGCACCGCAAAAAGCGCTATTTTCGGGGTTGAGATAAGAGCGGTCAAGATCCGCGATTTCTAGCGCGAGGCCGGGAGGGGATTCGCAGTTGACATCGATCCCCAGGACGCAGCCTTTCAACTCCGTCAGGCCAGCCGGCATAGGAACTTGATCGCAAAACAGAGCCTGCGGTCCGCCATCTTCTTGGCGGGCCGCAGGCTTATTCACGTAACGCCGCGTAAAGGACCCCCTTTAACCCTTGGGAATTCCTCAAACAATCCCAGGCGGGATATTTTCTTTAAGCACAGGCCCCATAACGGGCCAAATTACTTTCCCCACGGGCTTTAATCCTTCACGGCTTAGCCTGAAGTCTACGGTTGCAGTTGTCAGGCTAAGAGGCGCTCTTTTACAAGAGCTAATTGCAGGCCGTCGGCTGCGAGAGCATGCAGCCCTCCCCCGAAGAGCACGCCTGCCCGGCCCTCTTGCCCGCGCAGGCTGGCGGCTGAGGACTTAGGTGATAAGACGTAAGCTGAAGCGACCCGCCGGAACACATCAGCGCATTGCACTGCTGGCCGGCTGAAGGCGCCGACGGGAACAAATGGGTTGACAACGCGACAGCCTGAAGAGAGATGAACCCAGTTAACCACATGCGTCGTATTCTTTGTTTCACGTCCTGGACGCTCAATCGTCTGTAGTAATCCCGCTGAAGAAATCCGCATCGAGCGCCGTCTCGCCAAACGCTTTCCCGGACAGAGCGGGGCGCGTGCCTGTCCAGTACGCCGGGGCCAGCATCCTGCCCGCATTCAGTATTTTCTGATCGGCAGAATAGATAATGCCGCAGTCGCGTTTGTACGGCATTTTTAGACAGCCGAACTGACTGAATACGGCATAACGGTAGTCCAGCCCGCCCCTGCCCGGCGCGGCACTACCCTGCGCTGAAAAGTATTTAAACCCTACAACCTCCGGGCCATAGCCGGGCAAGATGCCGCCGGAGCTGTCTATGTAACCGAGAAAGGCCACAGCATGCCCAGTCTTATTGTTACGGTTCAGGTTGAGGAAATCTCCCGGTTCCAGCTCGCTAAATGAACGCCTCTCCCCCATTCCGAAATTTATCAGGGCATCGGCGGTACCGTAGGACTTGAACTTTGGATTGACCCAGATGTGCCCTTTCAGATCGGCTGCGGAAAGACCTGCATAACTGCGCTTCGGAAGATAAGCGTATACTGAATAGTCACCCGTCTCCCTGCCGTATATTTCATACGCCGTAAGAATAATCTCCAGTTGAGCGGCGACGCACATCGTCCGCGGCGCCGCCAATGCGCGAATAGCCCCCGAGGTATGGTAAGGCAGGTCGTGCGTAAAGTCCGCATTAACGCCGTAACCGAGCAGGCCGTACTTGGAGTAAAGCAGGTCTATCGCCTTGAGAACATAGGCATTAAAATATTTATCCTCCCGGGGGGAAGATACGCGGAAGGGGAGCCCCGGCCCGGGCGCAGGTGGCAGAGTTGCGCTTACAATGGCTGCGGCGTTAACGCGGCCAAGGTCGAATTCCGCGCCTCCGGAGGGAGCCGCACAGGCAAAGATGAATATAAGAACTGCAAAGAGGTTTGTCATTGTTTATTTCGCTGCGCAAATTCAACCAGACCGTAAAGATCCCGCCCCTCCCCATGCATTCGCCGCAACTGACACCGCGGCGGAGACGCTACAGTAGGTGAACCCCACCCGGGGGTCCGGCGGGAGACGCCAGACTTATTGCAGCGCCCGGACATCTCCAGCCGGGTTCTAATCCCTCCCGCCTGCATTTCGAGTTGTCCGGCCATAGTATTGATCGAGTTCATATTACTTCCTCCCAACGTTTACAAAAGGCAGCCTTTGCTGTTATCGCACGGAACTAATGCCTTGTGATCATAGTCTACCCCCTGTACCCTATATTTTGCAGTGCCCTTGGTCCCGGATTATGCCGCTAATGGTCTGCCGGCAAGGCCCACAGAACTTTGCCGTCCCTTTACTTATGCAGCGTCAACATCTCTTTAAGGAACTCATCCCAGCGGATCTCGCGAACCCACGCCAGTTTTTTATACCACCAGTCGCAGGTGGCTGCCGGAAGATATATGGCCAAGCCGTGGGAATTCGCAAGCGTATATCTTTTCTCCTTTAATCCTTCGTCTCCGCCGCTGTCTATATCTTACGCCATCCCACGCGGTTCCAGAAGTGTCCTTGCTCTCGGAGACATGCGTTAACCGGCCTACGCCAGTGCCCACGCATTTTTTACAGTGGCTTTGCTGTTTTAGGGAGACACTTTTTACCCCGCCGATAAAAAAGCCGCCGGGGATTCCCCGGCGGCTTGCCCCAAAGAACTCACGATTCAGGCTCAGCGCTTCTCCTTATTACTTCCGCAAAGGGCGGACTTGTTCTCAAAGAAGCCAGGGCTTTCGAAATATGCGGAGGTGAGTTTAGGGCTTTTCTCCGCCTCGAGAAGCTGGACCCCCCTGTTAAGGATATCCCCGAAATTAACTTCGCGGATGCCCGCTGTACAAGGCAAAGCAGACATTTTTTTGTTTCTTTTTTCTTCCATAATTTACTATCCCCCGATGTTATTATAACAAAAATCTTACGGCCTTAATTCACTCCCTTATCAGGGTTTGCCCCTGATATCTGCAGCACCAGTCCCAGCAACTCCGCGCCGGCGTTAACGATGGTACACATCTCCTTGTTGAAAACCCCGGGCTTCATACAATCGATGTTGAATATCAGCTCAACTCGGTCATTTACAAAAACGGGGGCGGAAAAACCGCTCCTGTAATACTTCCCCCAGTCGGCATGGACATCCCTCAGGAAATCTTTTTCGTTCGAGAAATCCGATGACCACTTGATCCGCCTTGTATCAAAAGCTATACCAGCAAAACCCTTCCCTATGGGGATGCGGAGGTCATGGGTTCCATCCCGGCGGTCCCATGGAGTTTCACGCGACCAGAGTTTCTCCACGGTCTTCAGGTTAGTCCGGTCAGCAGTGTCCGGGGCCATCAGGGAACCGGTACATTTCTCGCCGGATAAGTCGCTTAACAGCGTTGTGACCTCGTTCAGAACGCACATGGTGTGCCGCGCCGAGAACTTAAGCGCCTCGTCCGGATCGGAAGACAACCCGGAAACCACCGAAGTGAGGATCTCCCGCCGCAGGTGGGAGAGCATCTGATACATCCGGTTGTAGGATTTTAAAGTATCACGGTAGTCCTTCCGGTAATTATGCGCCCAGAGGCCCAGAAAAACCGCCGCACATCCGAGAGCGATAGCGGTATATTTATAATCCTTTATAACGAACATCCAGATCGCCATAAGACCGCTCACGGCGTTGAGGATCTCAAACATATGCCTGCCCAGCATTGCCATAACACGTTCAGTTCTATACATATCCGTCAGCTCCTTTTACCCGTCCCCGTCTTCTCCTCAAATCGGCCTGTCCGGCTCACATGGTCGGCGGCTTGCCTGGCATCCACAACCTCAGCGCGGCATCAACTCCTACGTAAGAAAATGCGAAGCCCAGCAGGAAATAGCCTTTAAGCGTTGTGGAATCCAGCTTAAGCCCCAGCAAGTCCCTGCTGGACAGGCAATAGCCTATCCCCCCGGCCAGTACCGCAGCGCCCAGGCACTTTGCGAAATGGCGCCGCCAGGCGTCGCGGTTTCCCTGCGGCCAGCCTGCTTTGCGCAGCCCCCAGAGCACCCCGCCCAGCACCGACATCAGCAGGGCCTGCCACCAGCGGGGATAGATCGGGAACTCTATAGCCTGGCTATGGATCACCTGCCCGCTCGAAAGGGCAACTTTCACCCAGACCGTGGCCTTTTCTCCGGAATTGCCTTCGGGGCGGAGCTCCAGCACCGGGGAGGCGTCCTCCCCCGCTGGGACTTCCAGCTTAACCATGTTAGCCCACTGGCTGCTCCCCATTTCCCGCACCGAGGCCCGCGCGCTGTTTATGATCATAAATACGGGCCCGTCCAGGGAAACCCTTTTCTTGGAGTCCTTATCAACAAAAGCCAGAAGCAAAGGCTCTACGCCCCCTTTTGAGAAAGAGGCCGCGACCGAAGCCGGTTCAAGAAGGGTCGGAAAGCCTACGCTTACTGACCGCTCATAAGTCCGCCATCCGTCTGCGTTCGCAATAATTCCGGCCAGGCCGGCATTGGTCTTTCTCACGGTAGCGCGGATGGTTTTTACGGCTCCGGGCCTCAGTGAAAAAACGCGGGGCTCGTATTGAACCCGGTCCGTCTGCTCCATCCTTACCGCCACGGAACCGCGGGGGGCATTAGGATACGGCCGCAACCGGATATCCAGGTCAAAGGGTTTGCCCAACTCCACATTGTCAGGCATATCTATCTCAAAACCTCCGGAGTAGGCGCTGTCGCGGGGCTGCCCCCCCATTATGGTTCTCTCCTCCACTACCCGGCTGTATTTCTTGGTGCTTATCGGCCGGCTTTCCAGCCGCACGTCCCCCCACACGGATACAGCCTTTTTTTTAGGTGAATGTTGCGCGCGCAATGGGGCAACTCCGCACAGACCGGCCAGCACCAATCCTGCGACGAGCGAAACAGGGCCATCAATTCTCATTGTTCACCTCCGGGTTAAACAGTTTTAAAGGTCCCCTAAAAGACTGACGCTTATCCGGGCCACCCGTATATCTCCAGGGGCCTGGGAAGTTCGCCCCAGAAAAAAAGCAAGGCGGTCCCGCTCCACAGCAGCAGCTCCGGTCAGTACTTTCAACAGTTCGCCATAGGTCTTTTGCAATTGTGCCAGAGTAGTCCCGACCTTAACGCCGACGCCGCCCACCACAAAGCGCTCATCCACGACAACTACTGTGGCAACCAATCCGGCGTCGCCCAAGGTGGTCTCCATTGTAAGTCTGCCATCGGCATATATCCCGGTCCGGGGATCATCAGCGAAACCAATTCCCCTTACGTTTTCACTTCCGTAAACGGCCTGAATATCCCGCAAGGACATCCCCGGCTTTATTTTCCCGACACGTACGAACGGAACTATGGAGAACGCCGGAGCTACCGGCAGTATATTTATAGAGGCAGCCTCGAACTGGGACGCCAGTGTACTTATCCGCTTCATATTGCATTTCCTCCCTTCGCAGCACGCAAACCATGCGCATAGTGCTAGTTTACCTGAGTGAGCTACACCCGCCAAGCGGCTTTGGACCTTATTTTTCACGGGAATATGCCCAGCCCGGTTCTCGCGTATCTTTACCGCTTTTTTACCTGGTTGTGGTGCCCGCCAATGAAAAGCGGACGAGAATAGGTTTAGCCTACGCGGCCCAACCGGGGCAGCGGCGGCCTTCGTGATTTTTCAGTAAAGAATTAGTATATTCTGGACTCAACAGACGACACCGGACATATTCTGCTTATTGCGCCTTTAAGGAACATGATGAAACAGCTGACGATAGTTATTGTTGAAGATGACAAGTCGAACCTTGAGATGGTTAAGGCCGCCTTCCGGGAAGATGGGCATATTGTGTGCGGCGCAGGCTCCATAAAGGAATGCGTTAAAGCGCTGCAGGCCGCTAAACCGGACATCATAATACTCGATCGGGGCCTGCCTGACGGGGACGGCCTTCAATTTTGCCTGCAACTAAAGAAGGATTCACTGTTCAGGACTATCCCGATAGTAATGCTTACCGGGAAGTCCGACGTGAAGGACAAGATACTGGGCCTGAGATGGGGCGCGGACGACTATATAGCAAAGCCATTCGATATTGAGGAACTGCGGGCCAGGGTAGGCGCTATAGCCAGGAGGACTTACGGGGGAATCACATGTACGCTGTCCGGTGCCGGCATAACGATGGACCTGAAGGCCAGGACCGTTCTCCGGAACAGATCCGCGCTAGAACTGACCAACAGGGAATTCCATCTGCTGCGTATTTTCATGGAGAATCCGGATTCCGTATTAAGCCGGGATTTTCTTATAGCTTCGGTCTGGAACGACTCCAGGCCTGCCAACGCTAAAGTGGTGGACGTCACCGTGGGCAACCTGCGCCGAAAACTCGGCGGAAAAGACTGCCCGATCCTGGCGGCACGTTCTTGCGGCTACAAATTCAACAGCGCAAAAGATTAAAGTAGAGGCAGGGTGGTCTTACCCGAAAATCTCACACAAGCGAGCCGGGCGCGGCTTACGCTCGCGCCCGGTTCCCCTACCCACACAAAACTGGCAGAATCAGTACGTCAGTTGCGCGTTTACAGTTACCATCGTTTTTCCTGTATTTCATATTCCTGCCCAAGGCTTTCCCCCAACTGCGGCCATTCAACCTTGTCGCTGTCCGCCCCGATCGAGCTTAGGAACCCGAGGACATGTCCCATAATTATTTTGTGGGAAGCAAAGGGATCGATAAGCGTGCCTCCCGGCGGAGGCGGCACCAAACCTGGGCCTAAAAAAGCAATATCCTCGAAACTAGCGTGCGAGATGCGATGAATATTGACAACATACTGCCTCTTTCCAAAATAGTTCTTCGGGATCACATCAATAGGGGCGATTCCCCCGGAATGTATCTTCATGAACGGCAGGTCTCTCCTTTTAGGCCAGGAGCCGGAAACCTCTACGTCTTTCCCCGTCAATTTTCCGCCGTCCAGGTTTATTCCAGCGTTACAGCCGTTCCCTCTGTTGCCGCAGTACATCGTTGCGGCCATTCCCCCCGCGGAATGTCCCATCACAAAAAACCTGCTGAAATCTATCTGATTTGAAAAGCGGCCATTGGAACTACGCTTGTCTTTCAAAGCGGTGAAGACATAGCGCAGATCTTTAACCGCTTCGGGGATCGCCACGTTAAGATACGGTACAGCTTTATCAGGGTCCATCAGGACGTCCTCCATCCCGATAAGGCAATCCTGATCCGGCAGGTAAACACTTCCGGACAAATATGGATGGGACAGGGCCGCCACAATATAACCGTTGCTGGCGAGGTCTTCCAGAATAGCGGCGTAGAACATGCTGGAAATTTCACCCCCAGGGGAGAAAAGTATTACTGGATATTTTCCAGCCGAACCGGCTAACGGGGCATTTGCGAACGCCCGCTGTTTGGTTCCAACCATGGCGTCCTGCATGTCTTTACCTACAGGCAGAGATCTGATTACCTTCTCGGGGAGGTAGAGCGACCGGATTCCCTGGGAATAACTCTTTTCGACAGGATAGTAGATTATAGTGGGAATGCTTCTCCACGCGTCGGGAAAACTACAACCGCTGTCGGTTGCCTGAACTTCCGTCCGGGAAGAGTCCCTGAAAACGATATCCACCTTACCGACATTGTAAGCCCCCGATAAGGGCGGGAATTCAAGTTTGATCCCCGCCGCTGCGGCGCAGTCCTTGGAAATGTGCACTTTGGCAGCGGCGCCTGCCGCCTGGACCGGAACGTTTTCATTACCCGCCCCTATTGCCACGGAGGCTTTAAGCTCCGAGGCTTTCACGCTTAGTTCGGAGAACTCGGCTGCATACCCCCCGCCCGCAATTCCCATCATGGCAACCGTCATCAGAATCTTTTTCATAACTTTCTCCATATAACGTAAGCCTACACACACCGGGTTAAATTGCGGTTACATAGGGGCTACATTATGGTTACAGCTTTTAGATGCCTCTCTGGTGCCCGGCTCATAAACTCCGTACGTTTAGTATTCCCCGACTTAAGCGGATTACGGGACGTATTTATTAAGCACGCCATACAGGTCGTCACGGCTTGAGCGCTGGCGCGCTCCCCTGCGCCTTGGGGGCGCCGCGCTTAACAGGGGCCGCTGAAACCGGCTTCGCACCGGGCTTGGGAAGCTCGTCCCTACATGCCTCTAATTTACGGACCAGGCCGGAGAAGGTCGCGGACATGGCGCTTGTCGTCGTCTGGGCGAAGATCGGCTTAAAGAGGCTGGACATTACAAAAGAATGTTTCCCTTTTTTCAACTCTTCGTTCAGGTTCATTTTCACGCTTTTTTGGAAATTATGAAAATAATAGAAATTAATATCGGCATTATTCAGGTTATAGACGGTGGAGTAAACCGTCGAGCTCAATCCTTCAACGTGAATGGCCGCCATGACGGAAAGGAAGTTGCCGACATTAACGGATGAGTCTTCCTTCAACATGTCGCTTGCGATATCGGCCCTCTGATCAAGGATTATGCTGTTTTCTTTATCCGCCTGACTATAATTCGTCAGGACCTGATAGTTCTTGCTGTTCCTGATAACCGAAAGATAATCGTCTTTCCCTATGCCCAGTACCGCGGAATGTCCCCCCTTATCCGCGAGAAAGACCTGGATCGTAAAAAATTCGGGAACCACATACTGTTGTATTATCCGGATCGCTTCTTCCACTGTGGCCGCCTCGGCGAGCACCTTTCTCAGGACATACCCCTGATATTCCCCGCTCGGATCCAATACTTTCAGACCGGGCGCGAACTTCATTTGCCTGGAACCCTTCAGGGGTGTAAAAGTTATATCATAAGCCAACCCCTGATCGTTCATTCCTCCTTGGGGATAATGCTCTATCATCGGAGGCTCATGGGAGGGATTGGCGTCGCTCGGGTCATGAGGCGACTCCATGTAGAAATAACCGTATTTTCCATTCGCCGGGGGAATAAAAGTTTCTACGGAATAAGAATTAGTCTCATCTTCGTTGTTCCCTAAAAAAGTTTTAGAACCATCGGTCACCATAAAAACCGAACAGGAAAACACCGGATCAGCGAACAGAACCAACACTAAAACAAGTTGAATCGCAATTTGCATAGGGCTCCTTTTTTCAAATCCGCCAATTAACCAAGAACAAAGGGGGCAAGCGTCCAAGGGTGATTTTACCTATTTCAACTGATATGAATTATTAGGAAGAAGGTCAGGATCTTCATTTTACCACCGAGACTTTCTTTATCTTCTTCTGGCCGCCGCTTTCGAGGTGTACCAGGTACAGCCCGCTGGCCACTTTACGACCCGCCTTGTTGCGCCCATACCACACCGCCAGCCCCGCCGCGGAGGCCTTCCCCTCCCACACCAGCTCGCCGTTAAGTGTATACACCTTAACGGCCGTCCCCTCGGGCAGACCG